>LFCJ01000922.1_pt1 | contig 19531 bp, 28 predicted proteins | sample 643141 | NCBI WGS metagenome assembly LFCJ01 (sample SAMN03766243, study PRJNA286221) | soda lake metagenome | biome: soda lake; feature: Kulunda steppe; material: water; isolation source: sample B1-Br-g2 brine of Lake Bitter-1 | place: Russia: Kulunda steppe | collected 2010-07
GTGTGTGTGTGTGTGTGTGTGTGTGTGTGTGTGTGTGTGTGTGTGTGTGTGTGTGAGTGAGCATGAGCCAGCCAACCCGTCCATCATCCCCAGGCCTGGGTTTTTTAACACGCATGAGCATCCGGCGTACCTAGTTAGTACTAGGTCTGATTAGAGTCCTGCTGCTCTCAACTTTTAGCAGACCTGACGTGCTGTTACGGGTGGTGCTGCGTGCACCAGATTGACCATGATGTGCATGCATGCGTTGAACGTAGGCAACTCCAACCTCAGTTGCCCTTCTGAAGCACACACATACATTCAAACACACACACACATGAGCATCATGGCCCGAAATGGCGCAGAACTCTTTAAAATATGCCCTACCTTCTAAGGCTTGCGCGCCCACACGCCCGGGCCCCCCTGCGCAACTCTTGAGCCTCCCACCTCTCACCAGGCAAGTCCGCCTCCCCCCCTGCCGTCCTCCCATGCTGGGTGCAATGCTGCGCGCAGGTGTGGTGCCAGGGCACCTTGACTGACATGGCAGAGGCGGCCGCGCTGAGCTGCCGCCAGGGCCTGGACGTGGTGCAGCAGGAGCTGAGGGCTGCCAGCCAGCTGGACCTTGCCGCGTGCCCGCCTGCCCTGCCAGGCGCAAGCCTACAGGAGCATGGGGACGGCGGCAGCGGAAGCGGCGCCTATGGCAGGCAGCTCAGGTAAGGAGAGGCTGTACCAATGGCAGGCGCCTCAAGTCAGGGTGGCTGCGACCTGGGCCCAGCAGCCTTTGATCAAAAGGCACCTTGTGCTGCGGCCGGCACTTTGAGGGCTGCCTCTGGCTTAGCTGTAGAACAGCAATGCTGCGAATTGCTGTCAGCTGGCTTTGGAAGACAGAAGAACAGTGTCAAATGCTTGGTTGATCAGCATGTTGCTACGAACGGAAATCAGTCATGCACTTGTTTGCAAGGTGGGGGGAGAGCTCCCTGTTTGGCATGAGGCCCCTGGAGAGCAATCAAGGCCGGCCTTTCCCCAAGCTGCAAGTGCATACAGCACAACTTTCGGCCAGCCTCAGCCCTGCCACCTGCCGTGTGGCTTGACACCAATGTGCCAAGCTGCTGCTTCTCTTGGAACATTTGAAGTGCTCCTTCCCCATCCCAGATGGACGCATTGGCCTGAAAGATGGGCAGCCCGCCCGTCCATCTGCACATGCCAGCCATGCTCACCGGACGCCAGCCACAGCCCCTGCCCTGTACCCCATGCCCCACCCTCCCCAGGCGATCCTCGTCGCTGCAGCTGCCGCAGCCGCAGCAGCAGCAGCAGGCAAGCGTCCTGTTCTGCTACAGTCGGGCGCTCCCTGCCACGGCTGCGGAGCGCAAGCAACCGGGGCTGTCGTCCGGGCGGTGGGTCTGGCCGACGAGGATGGCGAGCTGCGTCTGGTCACGTGTGCGCATGTGTGCCTCGTTATCCATGGGCCTGCAGGCCTGCGCACATGTGTCAGGAGCAGACACAGCTCCTTCTACCAGCCGCCCTCACTGCGTATGAGTGGGCTCAGGAATGTGTGTATGTGCATGCTCAGGGTGATCTGTTTAAAAGATTCCCAGCCTTACGAGTCTGGAACAACAGCATGCTTGAACCTGCGCAGGATGCACTTGCAGGCGGCAGTGCATCTGTGCCTAATGCAGGTTGACAGACCCGACTCTTCATAGCAGCTGTGAGAGAAGAATTTTATTGACCATTGAACATGCACCTCAAGCCGTGTGCTCCCTATTGTCAGCGCTCAGGTCCTGACCTGACGCAGCGCACCGCAGCCAGCATCCTGTTCTCATAAGCCTGGTCCAGCATATCCCCATCTTTACAAACGGCGCGCACCCAAAATGCACCACCGTGCAGGCCCAAGCCCGCGGGCTCCCTCAAAGAGGTGCCACTGCCGTTGGTGCTGCACTCCGCGTGCAGCCTTGATGTGCTTGCACCCCTCAGGTGTCCCTCCAGCATCATATCTGCCGCTGCAGGTGCGCGCGTGCAGCTGCTGGGCGTGCTTGTCCCAGGCTTGCTTGCATGTGCGTGAGCATTCATGCTCACGTGCGCACGCGTATACACACATGAACCCACGCATCCTCGACACACACCCGCACTCACGATTGTGAACGCACACACGCATGCACCCGACGCAAATGCACACGCAACACATGCACAGCACAGCACAGCAGGGTCACTTGCTCTTGGGCTGCTGCATGGAAGCAGGTGCTGCGAGCTTGCAGCGCACTGCCTCGTGAGCCATTCTTATGCACCCAGCTAGAGCTAGAGCTAGGGAGGCCCATGAGGCACAGAAAGCACAGTTTGCTCCAGCTAAAGAGCAACCCTGCCTGCGCCTCCAGTGTGCACGGCACAGCGCCCCAGGAACTAGCCTCGAGCACAGAGAGGAGCACTTGCCTGGCTGTGGCTCCCTTTGTGCCGTGATACCAGGCCAACAGGCAATGAGCTCCAAAGCCGCATGGTCCCGCTTGCTGATGGACGTGGTGCCAGTGTGAAAGCAGGCCAGCATCAAGCCAGAGGGCCAGCATCAAGCGTGCTAGCCATAGCATCAAGCATCTACATCCAGCACACTAGCTATGGCACAGCCTGGGCATTAAGACAGCGAGCAATGTCAAGCCAGTCTCGAAGCAAACCAGCGTTAAGCAAGCGTTTGGATATCAAGGCAAGCAAGGCAAGCCATGCCTAGCCAAGGCATGCCCTCATGCTGCTGCTGCTGATGATGATGATGCTGCTGCATGGTGCACGGATGAGGCAGGCCTGCGCAGCGCTGGTGACTGCTCGGAGCGCCCCGCACGCCCCGCTGCTCACCCGTGCGTGTGTGCTTGGCGACCTTGTGCACTGCAGACCAAGTAGGCGCGCTGAGGCTCATGCGCTGGTGGCTGCGCAACTGCACACCTCGGCTGTCCAAGCCTGCACAGGATGTGCAGGCATGCTCCGCGTCGCTGCAGCCGCTGCAGCAGCAGGTCCAGCAGCTCATACACCCGCCTTCGGACCCCAGGCAAGTCCCTGTGAGCGCTGCCCTGTGCTGTGAGAGCCGTGCCCACACCGGGCTGTGCCAGTGCGAGTACGTTTTGCGCAGCCGCACTCCAACCCCCGCTGGCTCTGGAGCTGGCCATGTGCAGCCACAGGCGCAGCAGTTGCTGCACCACAGCCGCGCCCTGATCAGCAGCAAGGTGCCTGGCGCCTTGAGTCTCTAGGGAGGCGTAGAATGTGCGGGACAAGCAGGGGATGTGCAAGAGGGGGTTCACATCTGGCTCGGGCGTCAGGCGCGCGCGCACATACGCAAGTGCTGGTACCTGCAGGCGTGCATACGTCAGGGGCAGCAGGGCCGATGGAGCATGTGCTGCGTGCGAAGCCCGCTTGCTGCGTGCACATGGGCATGTGGTTGGGGTGCCTGGTTGGCCACCTGCAAACTCTGGACTGACATAAGGAGCAGGAGGTCAGGGCCGAGGGCACACAAGCTGGGCAGGCAAATGCGCGGGGGGCGCAAGAGTCACACCGGCCTGTACCGCTGTGAGCAGTGGGTGGAAGCTGTTGCACGCGCAGCCAGTCACCTGGTTGGCACAGGCCTTGGCTATGACTCTGCCCATGCAGGCTGGATGTGGTCAAGAAGTACGTGGCCACCGCCAGAGGGATGCAGACCTACGCGCGCATGCGCGTGGGGCGAGCCCTGTCCGACTGGAAGGACCTCCCGGCTGTGCACCTGCTGCCGGATGTCCAGGTGGGTGCATGATGCGGGCCATCCCCTGCAGGTGCGCAACCAGCCACTCAAGAACCAAGGACAAAAAGGGGGCGCTTTGGGGCTGTTGTGCCGGTTGCTCTGGGTCTTCAGCGCCGGGGACTGTATATTAGGTCCGGTTGAGCACTGTCAGTCACACAAGCACGCCCATGTCCTGTTCTCTGGCTTACAGCCTCTCACTTCAGTACAGCAAGCGCTCTGTATCGCTGCCTGAAGGCCAAGTTGCTTGACCACATGGCTCTCCTGCCTGTGCTGCAACTGCTCACCGTGCGCTTTGTGCGGGCTCTGCTCATGCAGTACGCCGGCCTCAGCGCTGGTGAGTGGCTGGCCGCGGTCCAAGCCCTGCTGCTCAGCATAAGGGAGGCCCAAGGCATGAGCTGACAGACGCCCTTTACTCGGCCAGCACCGGCTGGCATCATGCATCCTTGACGGCAGCAGACCAAGATTAGGAAGAAGCCGCCATTTTGCATGATCCGCGCAACTAGCTGCCACTCTAAGGGCATGAGCACCAGGCGCAGAAGCCCATTCTGTACAGCCAGACCGTGTGTCCGTGGAATGGTCGCTCAGGCCCTGATGGATACTTATGTGGCAATGACACTGTCGCTTGGTACACCATACATTTGTACTTGTGGTGATTCCTTCAAGGGGAGTTATCTTAGTGCAGGGATTATTTTCACTGCCTTGTCACAATGATCTGTATTTAGTGATGAATTGAAGTTGAAAGAGTGCTCGAAAAGAAAAAAAGACTGCGCCAAAAGGCAACCCCTGTTTGCGTGAATTAGGGAGAAGTTTACATCTGGTGCAAGCACCAGGCAAACCTCCACCATCAAACTAGGAAGGTCATTAGTGAGGGGGGTTCTGAATAGAGCCATATGTTCTTTCCTTGATGTTTTTCAACCTCCTTCTCGTATTTATGATCTTTGTTGCATAATGAATAGAAAGAGTGTTTAGATCGAGAGTAAATTTTCTTACTCAACGCCGGTCTAGACAAAGCTTACTGAGGGGTAGTTTGGTACGACATTTATAGATGGTCCCCATCACTCCAATCAGTATAGTGTGTAGGCTAACTTTGTGGCACCGCTGTGCAAGGGCGTGTTTCAATCTAGTATGCTGTTCAGTTGCTCTTGCTAGCTGTTGCTCTGGTCGTGTGTCAGAGTGCTCATCTCTCTTTTGAATCCTCCTCACATCTCTGAATCAAGCCTATCTTGTGGCTACTAGCCTAGTAAGCAAGAACAACTCTTCATTTTCACATGTAACACGGCCCTGGTGATGGTTTTAGTCGGCAGGAGGCTTGCAGCAACTGAGGGGCATGGATAGATGCCAGCAGCAGCCTGAAGTACCCGAGCTATGTTGTTCATTTTTTGAAACATACGCTCAAGAGCACCTCCCGGTTTGACTCTTGAGTTTTCCTAGTCACCCTTGATGCCCTCTCGCTATCTGCACCGTGCAAGGTGACCTTCTTCCTAAGCGTCATGATGTTATGTGGAATGTGAGCAGGTTTAACTTGCGAGCACATACTCTCGCGGTGAATCCTCCATCTGGCACGGTGGAAATGGCCACTGTGACAAGTGTTCCTGTCACAGGCACGGTGCTACTTTTCAAAGTGAGGTGCATGTTCTTTTTCACTGTCAAGATTTGTTTGTGTGCTCTCTCAGAAGAAAGTACTCCGAATCGTTCCTTTTCTTCCCTTTCTGTCAATCCTTTTCTATGGAGGCCCCTTATATCCCACATGCCTTGCCTAGTCAGACTGTCATTAATTTTCTTTCTAAACTGCACAATACGCTCTACCATTTCAAATCGGACATTATGGACTATTTTTTGGCCGGTGAAGACCAGCAACAAACAATCAGCCTAACGACCTGGCTGGCGGTTAACCCATAATTAGTAACTAGTCATAAGAGCCTCTGGCTTTAGGCACTATCTTTTATCTGATGTGTGCGCCTTTCTAGGTTTGGTCCAGGTTGCAGGCCTTTCAGAATTCAGCTGAGCTGCCCTCGTTTGACAGACACAGCTATGTAACCTATCCTAGCTATATGGTGGGGGGTTGCCTGGTGCTTGCACCAGATGTAAACCTATTCCTCAATTCTTACAAACAGGGCCCCTGTTGGCATAGTCTTTTACTTTCGTTTCCTAGCGCCCTTGCAAAAGGGTGAACCTTATCCTTGGTAGACATGGATTAAGCTAAACATGACATGTTATCATCAGTTACTCCCGCCATCCATATTACTTGATTACAAACTTCTGAAATCAACAATAGACAAGCCAGTTGCCATCGAACAATAGACAAGCCAGTTGCCAGTAAATGACATACCAAAGGACAGGGATGCCATGTTGACGTGCATGCTCCAATCGTTTATAGAGAGGATCCTCCTCGTGAGGAGCTGGTGAGCAGCTCCCGGCCCCGATCACATTGATAGTACATTGTGAAGAGCATGCCAGCCGCAGATGGGGTGTCTAAGCCAGCTGCTGATGGAACCAATGAAGCATGGCTGCCAGCTTTGGTGCGATTTACCTAAACAATGAAGGAGGTGTGGCTACTATGACCTCCTTCCTACAGGCATAAAAGTGCAGGTGGCCTCTTCCTGACCTGCACAGCGCTGTGATGCACCCACCAGCCATGCTCCCTATGCACTGGCAGACTGCCCCTGCACCAGCAATACGTGCACCCACACAGCAATGTAGAGAGCAGGAAGGAGCGCCGGCCACGCAGGGTTCCCAAGCACCGGCCACGCCAGGGACTTGGTGGTGCGCTCAGGGGCCGCGCCAGAAGTGCTCCGAGTGCATGGGGCGAGCGCCCGCCAGGGTATCCAGGATCGGCGGCCGTGGGGGTGCCGGGTCATTCCAGTTGGGCCTGTCTTTTAGAGGCCCGTAACTCCTGCAGGGCAACAGAGGGCAATTGTGGGCACACACACACACCAGCCTGGTCAGCGCGGACAAGCCCGGCAAAGTGTGGCCAGCACTGAGGGGCACACAATGAGTCTGCCTGCTAACAGTAAAGTGGTTGCCAGCAGATAGGTATGCCTGGGAAGACAGAGTTTAGTGGGAGGGCAGCTCAAGTTAACCGTGCAGTTTTGGCAGTGTCGGGTCATGGTAGTGCATGTCGGTCTTACATGATGTACACTTGAGCGTGTGATTGCGGACAATAGCCTTATGAAGGGAAAGGAAGCATGCTGCCCAATAAGAGGACACTGTTCGCTTTACACGTTAACAGCAGCAATGCCACGATGCTTTTGCCAAAAATCTAGCACAGGTACATGCGAATCCACGGGTACGTTCACACAAGTTCACAGCCCTTTTCAAGGGCTGGCGTCAGAGACAGAGTTCCTGGGACCTTCCCTCTAAGGGCGGCAAATGCGAGCACAAAACACCAAGAGGGGCATGGACAGCGGCTCACCTGCTGGTGCTCAAGGCGGCGGGCACCCACTCGCCCACGACGTCAGCCATGGCGGCCACGCCAGCAAACGCAAGGGGCCAAGCAAAAGGCTGCGGCATGGGGCGTGCCATGCCAAACGCCAGCCCTGCAGCTGCGCCGCCTGCCATGCCGTTCAGCGCATCGTGCTTGTGGCGGTAGTTCTCCACGGATGCCTCCGTCGCGCAGAACACTGCACCCAGGGCAGTGCCCAGCAGCGTCTTGCGCCCGACCGCGCTGTACAGCCTGCTGGCCTGCAGCAGCGTCTGTCGCGTTTCGCTGGCTGGCATTTTCTGCGCACGCGCACAGGCAGGCACAGAGGTGGGAAAGCGTTGCATGCAGGCAGGTAGGGTTTAGGGGGATCGAAGTTGCACGAGTGAGAAGATCCAAAGCTCTTGCTTGCCCTGCTCACCAGTGAGCAAGCATGCTGCACTGCAACTCGCGTATGCATGTGTACTGCTGCCTTGTCAGAACCACTTGTGCACAAGGAGGAGCCCATGCCACAACGGACAAAAGCATACATTTTGTACTGATGGCTTGTCTGCACCAAATGGGTCAGTCAATATTTGTGTCAAGGGTGGGCGCGGAAGGGGTCGGATGTGCTGCTCCAGCGCGTGTGCTTACACGGAGTACATGTGTGCCTCTGGCCTGTCCGCCCCTCTGTGCAATCGCCCCCCAAGACAAAGCATGCCACAACACATGGCGTGCAATGGGCACCCCAAACAGAAATGGTGTACAAGGGAGGGGGCGGGGCAGCGGCGCTGGCGGACACCGACTTGAAAAACCCTTTTGAGTTGGTTGGTTGGGGCGGTTGAGCTGAGCACTGCTAGCACAGAGGTATCTGCTGGCGTGCGAAGCCAGGAGCGGCCAATGGTGCACCGACTGGGACAGCAGACAAAGAGGCCACGATAATACCATTTTTGCGGCATTGCTGAGTTCTCGGCGGTGCAAACAAGCAGCGCATGATGCCCGCGGGGGTCGGTACCAGAAGTAAAAGAATGCAAGCGCGGGGGAGCAGGGCAATTGCACTCCTGCCCCTGCAATTGCGGCGCCGGCCATTGCGCTGGTATCAAAACAGGTGTATTTGAGTATAGATGTTGCACGCGTGACACCATCGCAGCGAAGAGGCGGGTATGCATTCGGGCGTGTGTGCAAGCGCGAAAGTCAAGCGCTGGCACGACAAAGCGAACTTAGTGCCATGCAAGCACAACCCGGCTTCCATGCAAGTATGCCAGGCTGCTTGTGTGTGTATGTGTGTGTGTGCGCTCGCGCATGTGCGTGTGCGTGTGCGCGTGTGTGTGTCCCAAGAGGCATCAAGTTGGTGTCCGCTGGTGGGTGAGGGCATGGTCAAGGTGCATGCGAGCACGCAGATGGTGTGTTTGGTGTGTGAATGTGTGGAAAGGGGGTCATTTACATCTGATAACTGCCCAAGTGCCATTTGCTCTAAAAGGTTGCGGCAGCCAACCTCGCGCTTGAAAAACATGTGCACTATGATCATGCCAGCACCTGACCACTCTGTTCACACCAGCTGCTCCTTCAATATACATTTGCAAGTAGCCACCATCTGATTTGATCATGCTTGTCAATGCATTACCTCTACATTGACTTGCCTATGACCTGCCTTACGGAAACTCCTACTTGGACTCAGAAGTCCACACAGGCAAACAATGAACCACATTCGCTCTGAGTGCTTACCTCAACAAAACACTCTTGCTTACCTCAAACATGTAGAAAGCTTCTTGTAAGCCTGCTACTAAGCCCGCCAGTCCGATGTACGGCGCGTTGCGCAGCGTGTAAGTGGTGACGTCATGCTTGTCAAGTGCCTGGGCGTGTTCCATTGGCATTCTATTAGCACAATTGACCAATTAACTTACCAGCATGGCTTGCCTGGTGCTGAGCAAGGGTGGGCACGTGGGCTGTTCAGGTAAAGACATGCAGCTGCAATTGCCATCAATGACCTTACTCTGCAACGGTGCCTGGGCCTAAACCACATGACAGAGTGAACCTCAACAGGCCTCAACTTACCCTTTCAGCCACTGCTGGTAGGGGCTGGTGGTCTACGATGGGGCCGGTCTGCGCGGGCAAGGGAGGGTGTACTCTCAGTCATGACATCCAATGTGAACATGCTCATCAGCTGGAAAGTTGAATGGGCAATGTATCATGCTAATGATTCAGCTGTTAACCATGCTTCTTCTGTTCAGTTCTAGTTCTCCCTTCAGGTGTGTCAGAGAGCGAGAGGAGTGGAGCCCGGGATGCCACTCCCCACAACCAACATGGATTTCAGCTGCGCGGGAAAAATTGCTTCACAGCTTACCGGCGCTTGGTTCTCCTCATTTGCCCTCACAGCCGTGCCTGTCGTTGGGCTGGTGTACAAAGCCGCGGAGAACACCATCGGGTCCCCTGGCTTCTTTTCCCACCACTATTGATCAATAACCCACACTTTTTTACAAGACTGGCCGTAAGTGATGAAGAACGTGAAACAGCAGGACACAGTAGGGCAAGCAGCGTTGATTAAAAAACTTTTTATGAGCTATATGGTTTGGAAATATTGTCGCCCTGCCAGGCTGAGAGCACAACGATCGCCCAGCTCCCGTTGCATCCTGAGGGTATCAGCCAGGGACCCAGGGGGGCCTTCATATCAGCAGTTACCTCCTATGACTATGACTGCTGCAGTTGCAAGGGCGAGGGCGATCAGCGCTAGCACCAGCGGGTGCGGCTTGTCAGGCGGCGTGCCTGGTGCGCGGGCAGGCAAGGGCTGCGATGCAGGGTACACCCAGTCCAATGCGTTCCACACCCCATAGGTTACTACAACGGCGAGCAGCATATCCACACTGTAATGCTGTTTGTCTATCACGTCACGCAAGGACGTGTGCACCAAGGCCATCCATAAGAATCCCCCCACCCACCTGCATTGCAGATCATCAGATCAAAAGGGTGGGTGTGAACTTGTGGGGGGAGCAAGGACCTAGGCATCTGTCCATCAAGCATGCAAGCAGTTACTCCTCACATGCAGGAGTCAAGAACAGACCTATGATGGAGGATCTGAAGGTGGATCAGATCCAGCGCCAACGGTGGAAGCCAATTGTGCCTCACCTATACTTTTGATAGTATGTCTGGAATGCCAAGGGCGCCAGTGTCCAGAAGGCGCCATGCCCACTGATGATGAGGTCATTGCATCCCCCAAACCCCCTGCATTCAACCGTGAAACATCGCATGCACAGCGGCAACAACCAAGAGATAGTAAGCGCCTTGATGCTTTGCCATCAAGCCCCTGCACTGAGAATCATTGCACAACATATCACACCAGGCATTTATCAGCAGCTACTAATGTGTGCGTGGTAAGTAGCAGCTGCGAAGGAAAGTCACGCTTCAGTGAAAGAGGGCTCCTCCAGCTCTTTGCCGCTGCTGCCACAAGCACATTGCACCGCTCCGGAGTGGCAAGCACACCTTATTGTGGTGTAGCCTGCTTTGACAATCTCCCATGTAGTAGGCGGCAAGGGCGGGAAGCGCCTCAGGTAGCAGCCTGGCCTTGGGTTGGGCAGGATAGTACACATGAATGCCGCCACTCTTATCATGCGGCTGAAGCAGATGGTCAACACCACGCGTGCAAAAAGGCCGAATCCTGAATATGGCATCTGTGTGGCAAGCACAGTGACCGTGGAATAAGTGTATTTTGGGGACACCCCTCTGACTCACAATCTTCTCACAGGCAAGCCAGACAGTCGCTGCATGCTGCATGTACTCAATCACATTCACGCCAGCGCAGTTATTCAACACCAACTGCTCCAGGCACATTTTTCATACTGATGCCTGTCTGAGCCGATCGTTTTGTGCTCTACCTCTAGGAATTGTCTTGTACTCTGCCTCAAGGAATTGTTTTGTACTCTGCCCCAGGAATTGGTTTGCACCGATTGTCAGCACCGATTGGTGCGGGTAATTGCGCCATGCTTGCATCTAGGCCTAGGGATGTGTGGTGTCCGCGCCCCTTCTCTCCCCCTCCCCCATACCCCAGCGTGCACCTTTGTCATTTTTCCTTTTGAACATCCGAGGGCATTTGCTCTCGCCAAGGACACACCCGCCTATAGCTGCCTCCCTCTACTTCCCTCTTTTCCCTGCCTCAGCCTCTCCCTCAGCCTCTCTCTCTCTCCCTCCCCCCTGCTTCCCTCCCTCTCAAAATCTTTCCTCACATTGCCATCAGCTCCCAAGCGGCTCTGACAAGGCACCAGTACAAAACACACAGTGCAAAACAAGTGTTGAAGAAAAGTACAACAAAACTAGACATTACATGACAACAAATAAAAGAATCATGGCTCCCAGAAAGACCAGGGTGGAGCTGTTAGTATGCCCTTGTGCAGTTTGCACCTGCGAGCCATCAAGCAGGACACTTGCCAAGTCCCCCCAGTCTACCTGCAAAGGAAGCCTTGAACAATGCAATTGGAACCTCCTAGAGTGGTTGCTCTTGATGAAACAGCCACTTCAGTGCATGCAAGCATGCGTGTTCGTGTGTATGAGTGCATATTCAAGTGCAAACAGGATTGGCCCTGGCAAGGCACCCGCACCTGTTCCCAAACGACGGAGAAGGCGAGGGCCAGGATTGACCCCAAGAAGTGGGTGATGTTTGCCCACCTCAGGTGGTTCAGCCAGCGGACCAAGGCGCTTTGCCTGCCCAGCATGTTCATACCTATCTCCACATTGTCCTGCAGGATGAGGAGGTTCACAAATGCCATGCATGGTGCACGCGCGCGTAATTGCACGGATGTTGAAGTGACGTCTACACAGGTTTGCCGGATCCTTGGCAAAGGCCTTGGTCACATGTGTGAGCTGTTGTCCACATACTCACAGGTCTGCGTGCGAGACAGGAGGTTGAACAGCAACATGTCTGGGGCTCACCTGCAAAGGCTCCATGTGCTCATACTTGTGTAAGTCTGTGGCAGAACACAACCTGCACATGTGCCCAAAGCAGCGAGCGAGGTGTGCCACAAAACAGAGTCTTTGATGGCCATCAAACAGCTTGTGCGCCTGTTTGTGTGGGCAAGTGGCATGGGCATTGGACGAAAGAGCTCCAAATTCAGCAGGTGGATAAACTCCCATACTTGCTGTCACTCACTCACCACACCATCCCGTTCTCCCAGAGCAGCTCGATGAGCATGGCACCAAAGCATGCCAAAAAGCGCAATACGTAAGCGTTTTCATCACTCCATCTCGGGAATTTGACAACTTTATATGCAAGGCCTCCAGCTCCTGTGATGTGTTTGAGGGGGGGCACAAGTGTTTGTTCACTCCCATTCCAAAGCTGTCCTTGATTGATGCTCACTTGAGCAGCAAAGCCTGTGCAGGTTCACAGAAGGACCCGGCGTCCTGCGCGGCCAGGTTGGATTTCCACTCCTGCCGAGCTTCCCCTGAGCGTCACTGCCTCCTGTAGACTCAATGCAAATTCTTTAAGTGAAAATTCCGCACAGAAAGCAAAGAAGTGCATCAGGTCATATAATTAATGCCATATTCCAGTGCCTCAGACTCAAACACTTTGGGCCTGGTCGTCCCTCTTTCTTTCTTGCCTCCCCAAACCACTCTCCACCCCCCCCCCCTGCACACACTTACAGGTGTCTCAGTGGTTTGTGCAAAAAATTAACGCAAGGTCAGGAAGGGGATGGCGCAAACCTTGATGCTGACTCACCCATGCAAAAGGCATTTACAGGTTGAATGGCCTGAAAGGCATCAAGCTCTGCTTGGGCCCAACGCTTTCTATGGTCATGGACAAAGATGCAACTTGCGATAAGAAGCTGGATGTTATCAAATGCTTGAACAACCCCCTGGCTGTTCTGGATGTTATAATCCTGTAGTCACAGCACTCAAGAGCGCCAGAAGCCCCTGCCTCCATTACCTCCCTACCGAAATTTGTCAGGAAAATGTCTATGAACAGCTTGACTTCAAGCATCTATTCAGTCAGGTATGTAAAAAGGTTTTGACTTTGCTCGTAACAATTCAACATTGGAGGACCCCTGGCCCCCGAGAGGCTCGATGAAACGTTCCCTTTAGCAATAAGCCCCCCAATGCTGAAGGTGAATGCTGGACTCAGGAATTTCTTGTCTTGCCCATGCATGCCTGAATAAAAACAAACATCAAGTATGAATTCAACAGTGCACCGGGGGCAGCAGTATCCCGGAACAAACAGTTCCGTCGGCACCCAGTGTTGAATCTCACCTGCCAGGATGACGGCCTTCGTTAACCATGCAGGCAAGTTCCATGGTAGAAATCCAGCGGAGAAAATGGTCAGGACGACAAAGCCAAGATGAGGTCTGTATCGAACTTGTAGCGCCCTTGCGAGGCCAGAAGATCCCCTGCCTTTGACAGCCTCCGGATCGCTGGCGTTTGCTTTGTCCTGGTGGAAGACCGCATTGCGCTCCGTGCATTCAGAGCTGCAACAGCAAATCAAAAAAGCCCTGGGCATCTGCTTTAGTGAAAGAACGATACTCTTGCAGGTAATTGCAAGACACAATGAGGGCAGTGAGTACTGACTGAGATATGCTCAAGACAGTGAGCCCACATGATGTCACGAAACCTTCATGCTTTGCTGGACCTTGATCCATGCTAATGGATAAATCTTAAAGCTCACCCCCAGCACAATAATAAATTATAGGTCAGAAATTTTGAACCACAACTGACCCATGCAAAAGAGCCCGCACTCACTTCATCAGGGTTGCCCGGCTGCGCGCCTGTCCACGGGTATTCATGTTGGCTCTGTTCAATCTACCTTCACTTCAAACATACTTCAAACATGCATCAAATCTCATACCGTGGATCTAGAGTCTCAGGTGCCATGTCTGTGAGCAGTTTTTGCATGTATGCTGATTCATGCTCTAACCAGCTCTTCGTCACCAGTGCGGTATTTTAATTTATGTGTATTTAAAAGTAAAGTAAAGTAAGTCTAGCAATCAGGGTCACGTCACATTTCATCTAAGAGTCTCCTGCCCGCCCTCTTGGTGTGAGCTGCTGACAGGCAGCTATCGCAGCTATGCCGGGAAAAGACCTGCCTTTTTCCGGGCCGGAATGGAAAATCCCAGGGGTGAGTAGAGCTGGCGACTTCCCCTCCCCCTTTTGGGCTCAAGAATGTCACAGGCAGTGACGAAGGTGCACGGAGGACGTATTGCTGCAGTGTGTCTGTCAATTGTGTTCTAACGGCTTGTGCAGCAGTGTGCAGAGCTAAAAGCAAGTGCAGGGAGCCGATTATCCAGGGTGAACGCGACTGGTGCATGACAGGCAACCTGCTTAAACGTTAGACGAAAGAATGGACTTTTGCACAGCATAATGAATGATGTGTGAGGGTGGCTGGCATCATGTCTCGCAAAAGGAGTCATTCGATGTTCCTTCAGAGCCGGTGCTGCACACCCTCATTTGTGACACCTGCACCTGTCCCTCACACGCAGTTTACTGGCCATGTGCAAGGCCTGAGTGAGACCTTTCAAAAGACGCCTGTCATGGCTCAGCTGGAGACTAAGGACCCAGAGCCCACCAGTTTCCTGCACACTAGGTCGCAAGTGCCGTATAAGACCACTCACATTGGTACCATCCGTGACCCGTGCAACAAGCCTGAGCAATTCCGTAAGGATGACCCAGACAATCTGTGGCCGCGGCTGCAGTCTACAGCAAAGCAACCCTCAGCGAAGCCCCCTGTCAGCAGCATTGCCCTAGGTGACCAACGCATCGACACCTTCAGGACCATGTACGGCTGTTCGTTCTCGCCTCCGTTTTCAGGTATGCCCTCTCCCCAGTTGCTGCCAGTAGTGGGCAGCCCTGAGCGACATGCAATGGCATGACAGGCCAGACATGGCCGCCCATGCACAAGGGAATTGGGCTGATGCTGCGTTTGACACTAAGGAGACCACTGTGGGAAGGCTGTTGTGCTGCCTGTGCTGTGCCTGCATCTTGTGATGGCGTTTGTGCGTCGTTAAGATCCAGGAAAACAAGCAGATATAGATATCATCCAGGAAAATAAGCAGATATAGTGGATGGCAGGTAAGCCACCCCAACGTCCTGCCCCACACATCCCCCTTCACATACGCATCAGGAGTCCCACACAGCATCCATCTCAGGAGAAAAAAAAAGGCTTCTCAGGTTTACAAGAACAATGGCCCTGAAAGAAGAGAAATGACCCTGGATGTGTGTCTGCCGTGCCCTGCAGAGGTGGCCAGGCTGCGCAGCCCGAACCGGAACGAGGACTTGTCCAAGACCACGGCATCCCTGAAGGATATCTACAAGAGCTCGTATAACCGCGTGGGAGAGTGAGTACAAGCTGCTTGACTTCTCACCAGAAGGTCTAGTCAGCCCAAAACAACAAGAAGCCGATGGAATGTGTGCAATCTCCAGGAGTGTCTTGTACATGCTCATACCAGCCAAATGAGGCATTTGATATGCCTCACTTAAAGGTTCCTACCCTTGGCCTGCTTTGTAATGAAGCCCAACACCCCCGAATTCCACTTCCAGGTGCACACTTGCAAGAATTCTGCTGCGCATGTGCTATGCATTTTGCTGAGGCAGATACGGCAGCAGAGGACAACCTGCTGGTGAACCTGCAAACCCGATGCTCTTTCTTGATGCTCACGCCCTGAGCTCTTGCACACCTAAGCCCTGTAGCTCGGAGTAACTATACAGTCACCAGGCGCAGGGGCTTACGCTGCCTCCCACGCATGCATTCAACAAAGTTTGGATGCAGCTACTGACTTGCAGCCAACTGTTAAGCACATGCCTTGCGCTGCTCCGACCATGTCTCCCATGCTGCTGCAGCAAGCGGCTCCAAAAGATGATTGCCACGATGCGGGAGCGCATGGATGCCAAGTGCAACAACTCCAACAACAATGCGTTCCGCTTGCGCAAGCTTTTCTTGGCTCATGACGTCCACAACACAGGCCTGGTGCATGTGGAGGATCTGAGACAGGTGCGGCTGGGTGGAAGATGCATGCATAACTAGGCCTGGTGCATGTGGAGGATCTGAGACAGGTGCGGCTGGGTGGAAGGCTGGGTGCAGGTGCAACACTTGAGACAGGCATGGCTGCAGCAGAGATACAAGAATCCGCTTTGCTGTCATCCTTATAGATGGGAAGCAGCCAGGTCCTGAGGATGTCTTACTCAAAAAACAAACAAGACACCGCGCTTGTCTTGGAACAGGCCCAAATTGAAATATTGACAAGAGGCGCCCTTGATTCTCACGTCCCCAATAGTCCAGCTTCCAGCTAACAGTGGCAAGAAAGCTGGCATGTTAGTGCTCCATCGAGAGTCTAGCCTTCTCCAGGCACCACCTAAGCACGCAGAAGTCATTACTTGCATGCATAAATGGTGGAAACAGCTTTCTGGGGAGCACGGTAGACTTAATCTCCAGATGTGAACTATGGGCCTGAAGGTAGCATTGCCATGGTTATCCCTTCCTTCTCCATCATCCGAAGCTAGAAAAAAGTAGATTTGTTATTCCCTAGCACAGGAAAAGCTTCTTCTTCTCGTGCATGGTGCAGCGCTCACTGATATACAAAGGGTTTACAGTGCAAACCGGTACACCCTATCTAAATCTGATTTTGCTGTCCTCAAGGATGTACAGCTTTCCAACAGTCTAATCTTAGTATGTTTGCGATTGCAATGCATGTTGCTTTTGTCCATGCTTCTAAGAAGTCTGAACTATTCAATTCCCTGGGCTTGCTTGCTTACCTCTGCCCTGCAGATGTGTGAGTCTTTCGGCATGCAGCTAGACGATGATAGCCTGCTGGCTTTATACCATGTGTATGATCCTGAAGGCACAGGCTACCTGGCGTACATGGACTTGGTGAAGCACCTCATGCACCCAGACACCTTTTGCTACTACCTTGGGTGAGGGTGTGGATATTGCTCTGATATGTCATGTGCACATCCACATGGATGCCACTTTGATGGTGCAAGACTGTGATGAAGTACAGAAGCAGTGAATTGCACCAAAAAGCGAATCGACCCTGACGTTAGGCTTACTTTTCAATGGATTTAAGCTCTGCCAGCCACACACATGTGCAACTTAAGAAATGCATGTACAAGAGCTGTGGAAATCTGCCTTTCAGCAAAGGAAGAGACGCTTGCCCATGCTCCAGAGTGGTTATGTTTGCATACTTTTTAAAGCTAGGTTCAGAGATAAGATCGATTTTTGTGACACCGCTGCCTGGACTAGTCTTTTTTGATGGCCTCCAGGCAGTGTGGTGTCCAACTTGTCTTTTTTCTTTTAAAGTAGAACAATTGTTATTCCTGATAGCTGAAGGCACGTCCTTTGCAACTCTGTATTCTTGCAGCTATGTGGACAACAGCCAAGGTGCAGCAGACGTGTCGCGTACCAACATGCTGCTATCCATGCTGCACAAGAGGATCATGCCTGTGGCGGAGGAGCTGGAGCCAGTGCTTAGTGCCTTTGATGCCTCCAAGGTACGTGGGCGGCCTTGCCAGCGTTCGTATAATGGGGAGGGGCTGTGTTGAAGGCTCGTAAGGGCAGGGCCATAGCACATGTGATCTGGAGTGATATGTGACTTGCAGGCAACTGGGCAGAGGATAGCTTAGCATGGATAAGAAATCTTTCTGCCTTTCATTGCGAGGTGCATTGAATGAAGCGCGCGTTTTGTACTGTGTGAATTCTGCCGACTCTGCGTGTGCATTTGTGTGTATGATCATGCATGTCACGCTCGTCACGTCATAAAACATATTGCAGCTTCATGTTTTATGACGTGACGAGCGTGATCATACACATTATTTTCCATGTTTTATGACGTGACAAGCGTGATCATACACATTTTTTTTCCATGTTTTATGACGTGACATGCATGATCACACACACAAACGCGCACGCAGAGTCGGCAAAATTCACACAGTACAAAACGTGCACTTCATTCAATGCACCTCGCAATGGAAGGCAGAAAGATTTCTTATCCATGCTAAGCTATCCTCTTCCCAGTTGCCTGACTGCAAGTCACATATCACTCCAGATCACATGTGCATCAGATCACGTGTTACAGAACCGCAGCACGTATTTTGATCATGCGCCAATGGATGATGCGCCAATGTCATCTTTTGCAAGCTTCCCTCTTGACCACACTTTGTTTCAAGTGCATTGCGTCCCCAAAAATAGACTTTCACCCACACATAGTATGATTCCATGCACTTCATGCAGTGCACCTTACAATTAAAGGCAGACAGACCCCTTTTGATCCATGTTTAGCCTACCTCTTCCCAATTGTCTAACTGCAGGTCACAAAGTGTGTGTGTGCGCGTGCACGTGCTTGTTATCAGCCAAACCCCTATCCCCCTTTGATATCAAATTCAGAAATTTTGCTTTACTGCTTCCTATTACCTTTGAGCAGGATGGCTATCTACCAAAGCATGACTTGCTTGCGGGCTGCGCCACCCTGGGCGTGGTACTGAACGATCAAGAGCTGAACACGTTAATGCCACTGCTGAAGCATGATGAGGAGGGCAAGATTGACTACCAAAGCTTCATCTCTGCCGTGACTTCAGCTACTCCAAGCGATTGAATTCTGAGTCAGATCCTTGTACATTCCATCTGCATGGTGGCACTGCTGCTCATGACAACCTTTTGGATTGAACCGGGGGGGAGAAAGCAATGCTTCACACGTCAAACGTTCTGGAAAAGTGCTGGTGGCTGCTAGCTGATGTTTGCGCTCCAGTTGTATTTTTCCATTCAGCTTTATTGAAATGGTACATGTTACTTCTATTTTTCTAACTTAATCAAGTGCGCACTGCCTTCTTAGTGTTGGCAGGGTCTTGGGTGCGGCATTTTACCATAGATGCCATAGCTGCAGACAGGTCTTAAACGCTTTCCATTACACACGTACATTCTCTACTTCTTGTGTAGGTTAGTTTGCAGGCATTTTGCTAGACTTTTAGTCACAACACATACCCACAACTCACTCATGTGCAAAAGTATTGCTGTAGCATCTGCTCACTGAGCAGTAGCACTCAGTAACTCGGGTTAGCTGGAGACTCCAAATGTTTCCAAATGTGGCTGTGATTTATCCAAAAATTGTCACAGATGAATGCTTTTTCTGCCAGAAACAGGCTATTGACCCCCTTCCTGCCAGGCAGTGCACATGAGGGAAACTTCCTTATCTTGAGAACGTGAGAATATCAAGTGAGAACTTCTTGAATTGAATTGTTCAGTTCACTCTTTCCAATATAAAAGTTCAGTAAAAGAAATTTACACAAGCAGTTAAACTAATTGCATCAAGTAAGGATCAGTTTGCTTGTTTGTTTGTTTGTTACAAGACGCGAGCGGACACAGCAATGTCCTTAAGGCAGGCAAGGCAGAAGAGCTGGAAAACGCTAGGAAAAGGAGAACTGCCAGAAAAGCCAACTAGCTAAGATGA
>LFCJ01000923.1_pt1 | contig 19502 bp, 23 predicted proteins | sample 643141 | NCBI WGS metagenome assembly LFCJ01 (sample SAMN03766243, study PRJNA286221) | soda lake metagenome | biome: soda lake; feature: Kulunda steppe; material: water; isolation source: sample B1-Br-g2 brine of Lake Bitter-1 | place: Russia: Kulunda steppe | collected 2010-07
TAATGGTATCTGAGGAAAAGGTCTGGGAGCAGCTGGAAGAAGTTATAGATCCTGAACTAAACATTAACATTGTCGACCTTGGACTAATATACGAAGTTGATGTTGATGGTTCAGACGTGTTCATACTTATGACGTTAACAACTCCCGGCTGTCCTTTACACGGAGTGTTTGACGAGCTCGTGAAGAGAGAGGTCAGGAAGGCGGAAGGAGTAGAGAAAATTGATGTAGAGCTTACTTTCGAGCCACGTTGGACGCCCGAGAAAATGTCTGATAAAGGTCAGAACCAGCTTGGTAATGTACCCGGAATGGACTTGTTCTAACCATTGTTCCGGACCCTGTTAACTGTTATTAAGGTCTGAGATACAGCGTTTAAGGAATGGACTCCGAATGGATTCTACTAGATGACTCAAACCGGCTGAGACTTTCTGAAGCCGGCAGCCAGAAAGAAGCTATAAGAGAGGCCTTAAGGCAAGGTATACGCCCAAGTAATACGAACCAGGTCAGGCCTAGGGTTGCCAGATGGGATAGCGACAACAGACTGATGTCTACATCAGAGCTCATGGACTATATTGAAGAAATAACTCAGTAAGCTTTTCCAACATTTTAAGACAATTTAAGACTCTTAAAAGCTATAACATCACATAAAGTATGTCTTTATAGATTATAGCGATACAAAAACACATATATCAGTCTATAAACAGCATTTTACCACATACTTTATAAAATCATTCAACCTATTCACAAACTGCAAAGGAAGGTGGCACTACAGATGTGGAAAAGAATCGAGTCCGAAGAACACGACGAAAGACCCCGTAAATGGGAGCACAAAGATACAGGAGATACCGTCAAAGTCGAGAGATACGTCAACGATACCTGGGACACAAAACACAATGACAGACTGATAGAAAACTTTGATACAGTAGAAGAAGCACTTGAAAGAGGTAAAAAACTAATTGGAGAAAGCTAAAGACAAACAAAAGAATCTAAACAGACAAAAAGCTAGCAAAATCTGAACGAAACAGAAGAAAAACACAAAGAGATGTTTCCCACTACATAGTTACCTAAAAAGCTCAAGTCCTGCTGTCTAACTAACTCTTCAGAACCAAAAACCCTGATAAGACCAAAGGAGGTAACAACATTGTGCTACAGCTGTAACACCATGGAAATTGAACTAGAAGCATTAGACCAAGAAAAACTCCGGTCACCAACCCTGAAAGAATCAGTCTACCGTAAGGTAGAAGGAGATTCTAGCTCATTAGTAAAGGACTAGGAGAAGTTACTACTCCAGAAAAAATGTCCTCTCAGAACCTTCAGCGATACTAATGAGAAAAGGATCTAAATCACTGAAAGCGCCAGTCTTACAGAAACCGATATAGAACAGCCTCCCCGACTCAAAACCAATTTAAAACCTGAAAGATTGAAACTAGTCCTTTCAACATAAAAAAGACTTATCGAAACAGATCTCAAGACAGAGACAACATCTCAACACCACAAATAACATACAACCAAATAAAAACGTATTAGAACCTACATAACCCTTGAAAACAATTTTTTCCTGTACAGTTCTCAGAGACTAAACCGATATGTTCTATATAAAGCTGTGGACTCAATAGTTGTAATACAGAAGGAGGTGTTTTATTTTATGAAAGGTACTGTGAAGTTCTTCCACGATCAGAAGAACTATGGTTTTATCGAGACTGAAGAGATGGACGAAGATGTTTTCTTCCACGTCAGCGAACTCGATACCGATTCTATATCGGAGGATACTGAAGTCGAATTCGAGACAGAAGAAGGCGACAGAGGTCCAAAAGCTGTAGACGTAGAACAGGTTTAAAATAGGTTCTCTCATTCGAGAGTTTCTTGAAGACCAGTTCCAAAAATTTTCTTTATCATATATTATTTATTCTCTTCCTTCAATCGGAAACCCAGTTAAAGCTCGAACAATCAGTTTATCCGTGCCGATGATTAGCTTTCTGAAAAACCTGTTTGAACCAGAGAAAGATATAGAGATCAATTACAAAGAAGCCGAACAGTTCTACAGAGACCAAGAATCAGACCAGATAGAAAAGACTGTAGAAAAGGCAGAGCTACTTACAGAAAAGACCTCTGAAATAGTTTCTGATATAGAGTCGGAGATAGAAGCCCTACAAGGTTATAAGGACAGGCAAAACATACAGGCTGTCGAAGATGTTGCAGAAAACTTTTTCAAATCACGTAAAAAGATACTAGATAGTTTTCAGCCCTCCGGAAAAGTAAGAGAGCATAGAGACGACCTCGAGCAGTTTCTCTCGGAGTTCGAGGACACATCAAGGAAACAGGCCGCAGTAATGAAAAGAGCGCAAGACGAGTTCAACCCATTCTTCAAGACCGTGGAGGATCTTAATACGCATCTACAAGAGGTAGAGGATTTTCTTGAAGAAGAGTACAATACAGTAGATAGACTGAATCATTTGAACAAGCTTTCAACAGAGATAGAAGACTGTGAAAAACAGATAGATAACTTGAGGAAAGATATCAAGGAGACCAAGCCCAGTAAGATAGAAGAGGATATTAAGAACCAGGAAGAGAAGCTGAACCGGCTGAAGAATAGTAGCGACTGGACCGAAAAAGAACGGCTCGAAGATGAAAAGAACAATATTGTCAAGGAGAAGAAGTCATTGAGAAACCAGCTTTCTCGAAATATCTCGAAAATCGATAGAGGGATTAAAAAAATCATCTATGCGGTCGAAAACCAAGGCAAGGAGTTCGAACAAGATCTGGAGGAGTTGAAGGATCTAAGACAGAAAAATTTTGATTCTGTTAGCAGCCCGAAGTCCGTGCTTAGAGAGGCGGTAGACGTTATTGAGGACGAAAACCTTTTGGACGAGACCCAGAAGGAAAAGTTCATAGATTCAGTAGAGAAGTTTGAGACATTCGAATCAGATCTAGAAAAAATTGAGGATTATGAAAGAAAGAAGAAGGAGTTGGAAGAAAAGCTCGAAAACCTCCGTATAGAGGAAAAAGTCCATGATGCCAACAAAGAGATCAAGAAGCTGAAGAGGAAACATATCGAGGCAGTTGAAGAAGTTGAAGAGAAGGAGAAAGAGATAGAAAAGCAGAAAAAGCAGAAGGCAGATATCTTGGATCAACTAGAGAACTCCTTAAACAAGTCTTTTAAACACAATATTTCTCTGAAACAGACATGAGGAAAACCATCCGAGCACTAGTTTAGCTAGATATTTAAAGATTCAGCATATATTATCGACCACAGAAGGTTTCAATACCTTTTGGCGAAATCTCAATTGTTTTATAACTCTATAGAAGGCACAGATTTAAGATTAACGGTTCTAAAAATTATATCTTTAAATTAAACTAAAAGAATATATGTAAACCGAGAGGGGGATACCTTAATGTCTACAGAAGCTGCAAAGCTTGGACAGTGCATAATATGTGGAGATAGAGTGTACAGAGAGGGAAAGCATATTACCTCTACTGAAGGCTACTGCCACAATATATGTCTAAAAGATACTGCCTAGACAGAGGGTAAAATAAGGTCTGAGAGACTTTAAAACAGTTGTTTGAGAATTGAGTATATGCGAGAAGAGGTTCTGGAAAACAAGAAGGTGTTTGCAGCCATAGCAGTTATTTTGGGTTTCTGGCTAGCTACTCCAGCTCTCTTACAGCATTTTTACGGCTTATCAGCTCCTTTAACTGCTTTCTCAATAGCTATAATCTATCTCGTTGTTTTCAAAGTCTACCAGTTCGTCTCTTAGAGCTGTTGTATCCTGTAAATTGTTAGACTGTTTTCCGAGTTATGGACATAGTTGAAGTAAATCCTATAGCTTTCCTGGCCAAGCGTTACGACCTGAGATTCTCTGTGCTCGCCTTCCTCAAGATCTATATCGATAGTTGGAGCATCTTCTCTTTCGATAAATGCTTGAGATGTCCAAGGTTCAAAAAAGAAGTTTACTTCTTTCCCATCGAAGTTTACTGTCTGGTTGTATTCCTGTTCATTCAGAGTGATATTCGTATCTGAAGAGTACAGAGAACTCTCTTGTACGCTGAAAACCTCTAAACCGGCTATAAAACCTAGTGAGGCTGCCAGTATTATAGTTGAAATCCCTACAAAAACGGTCTGTCGCTCCATAGTTCTGTAAAGTAGATAAATCTTTTACATCTTAACTTTTGTCTGTATACTCCTCCAGTATATCTGGGAACTCTCTGCCTCTTATCTGTCTGAGACCGAAGTCTTCCGCCCAGTTGAGAACTCCATTGTCTTCCGTGACCACTGTAGCATCCATCTCTTTAGCGAGTAGTAAGAGATCTAGATCTTCTCGAGAGTCTACAATACCTTTTCTCAGTGCTTCCTTGTAATCGTCTCTGAGATCTGATATAGCCACATCAGATTTTGAGTAGTATTCTTCCTCCGGCTCTTCTTCCATCTCTTCAAGTTCTCTTAAAGCCTTTTCCGATAGTCTGAGTCCTCTGTCAACTCTTTTTCTCATCTCTTCAACGAAGTCGTGCATTATCTCCCCGGAGACCTTTACTTCGTAACGGGTTGGAGATTTCTTGACTATCCATGTTTTCAGCTTGTCTTCGGTCTCCTGTTCTATCTTTCCGTCAAGTATTTCCATAAGCTCGTTGTATGTGGATGGAGGCATATAGCAGACTATATCTTTTCTGTCGGCCCGTTCTATAAGATCTATCAGACGGTCAACCGTGTTTTCAACAGGCTCGTTATCTTTCCTTATATGCTGGGTTAGGAATAACGAGGTGTCTACTACGAAGCTGTCTCGAAAGTTTTTCTCAGCCATGGAAACGTTGTGGCCCACAAACTAATTTAGTGTTTACTGTTGAAGGTTTTGAGGTGCTTCTACATCTGTATCTTCTACTATATCTCGACCTCTTTCACGTACTGTGACAGTGGTTACATTTAAGATGTCGGAGATCTCTCTCAGCGATCTTTCCTCTCCTTCATGGAACGCAGCTATATAGACAGATGCTGCAGCGATACCTTTTGAGGACTTACCAGAAATAGTTTCCTCGCTCGTCCTCTCTACTATTTCTCTGGCTTTTATAGCAGCTTCAGGAGTCAAACCGAGTTTGGCACAGAATCTTTCTATATACTGTTCGGGTGGCGGAGGAACGATACGCAGATCTAGTTCACGTGCAATATACCGGTAGGCCTTTCCCACATCTCTTTTTTTCTCCCTCACTGTCTCCGATATCTCATCCAGAGTTCTAGGCTCCTGTTTTTCTCTCGCCGTGATGTATACTATGCCGCCAAGCACCGCGTTGAAGCTTCTGCCCGATAAAAGGTCTTTATCTCTGGCTTCTTCCAGTACTTGTTCCGATCTTTGTTGAACGTCTTTGGATAGATCCAGTTCGGTTACAGCTCTTTGAAGCTCTGTTAGTTCGTAGTATGATCGGTCTTTAACTTCAGGAAGCCATCTCTCAACCCCCTCATAGTCCGGCATAGTTATCGCTATAAGGAATATTCCTAAAGCGGTTACCGGTATTGAAAGACCTAGTAAAACCGCTGCCGCCACTAAAAGCTCTGAACTCACCGAGCAGTCTCTAAAGTCTTTATATAGAAGGTTAAATGTCAGAACAGATAGAACAGGTAGAGCGAGTAGGGCTATGTACAGAGGCTGTTCGAGTAGCTCTACAGGTGTAAAGGCATGGTTCATCCCAGATACGGCTCCGATAAAAAGTCCAAAAAGTATGAAGACGGTACCATAGACGACACAGTTTAGACCTATATTTCTCCAAGCTGCTCTTTTACCGTAACTCATTTTCTTACACCTTTAGAACTGTTTTCAAAGCTTTTAACCACTATTTGTATTAGACAACAATCTTGTAGTCGAACGCTAAAGTTATTACTGAGGTTCGTAAATACCGTCTCTATGGAAGGAAAAGTCGTTTTCATAACCGGAGGTTCAACAGGTATTGGAAAATCAACAGCAGAAAAGTTCTCTGAAAAAGGTGCAGAAGTAGTAATAGGAGATATAAACAAAGAAAAAGGCCAGGAAACAGCAGAAGAGATTGGAGCAGAGTTTAAAGAATGTGATGTAGCGGACTGGGAAAGCGTGAAGTTCGTTGTAGACAGTATTGTCGAAGAATACGGCAGGCTTGACGTCGTGGTCAACAACGCCGGTATAGGATCAACGTCAACCATAGAAGAGATGGATAAAGAAGAGTGGGAAAAAATCATAGCTGTCGATCTGGACGGCGTGATGCACGGTACAAAAGCCGCGGCACCTCATCTAAAAGAGACTGAAGGATGCGTAATAAACACCGCATCTATATACGGACTCGTAGGAGACGTAGGAGCTACCGCATACAACGCAGCTAAGGGAGGCGTGGTAAACTTTACACGTTCTGTAGCGAACGACCTAGCAGAACACAACGTTAGAGTCAACTCCATCTGCCCCGGATTCATTGACACACCTCTGATACAGGAGGCTATGGACGATGAAGACTTCAAGAACCACGTTCTCGGAGAAACACCTTTAGGGAGAGTTGCAGAGCCAGAAGAGGTAGCTGAAGTCATGGTCTTCCTTGCATCTGATAAAGCATCCTACATAACAGGAGCCAACATCCCTGTGGACGGTGGCTGGACAAGCCACTGAAAACTCCTCTTCTTCCCATACCGTTCTTTAAAACTTAATTTACCCAGTTTAGATAGTGGCCGAAGAAGACAGAACTGTAAAGACACTTTTCATTACTATACTTGCCGAGGTGATTGGCTTTGGAATACTTATACCGGTAGTTCCGCTGCTTTTCGCAGACCCCAGCTCATCATACTTCATGCTTCCTGAAAGCTACTCTCTAGAAACCGGTTATATCCTTCTAGGGGTTTTGCTCGGTGTTTATCCGCTTGGACAGTTCTTTGCAACTCCTTTGCTTGGAGAGTTAAGTGACATATACGGTAGAAGAATTGTGATACAGCTTTCAATCGTTGGAACAATCATATCTACACTAATATTTACCTACGGCCTTCTGGCCGCAAGCATATGGCTTATCTTTCTCTCAAGAGTTGTAAACGGTTTGACAGGAGGGCTTATAGCTGTAGCTCAGGCCAGTATAGCAGATATATCTAGTGAAGGTGAGAAGTCAAAGAACTTCGGTCTAATAGGCGCCGCCTTCGGAACAGGTTTTATTATAGGTCCTTTCCTCGGAGGCCTGCTATCCTCAGGCATACATCCTCTGCTTACGGTTACAACTCCTTTCCTTTTCGCAGCGTTTTTGAGCGGGATAAGTCTTTTCTATGTTACACGACATCTTGAGGAAACCAGTCCGAAGAAGGATAAAACGGTTAACTGGAGGAAGCCTTTCTCACAGGTAGTCCAAGGATTAAGACTTCCAGGCCTTCAGAAGCTGTTTGCAGCCAACTTCTTCTACTTCTCCGGCTTCGCGTTCTTCACATCCTTTATACCCGTTCTACTTATTGAACGTTTCAGCTTCTCACAGTTCGATATAGGAAACTTCTTCCTGTATATAGGAGTTCTGATACTTATCACGCAGGTCTATCTTATCAGAAAGATATATCCGCGGTTCAGAGAGGAAAGAGTAACTCCTGTAACGATTATAGCTGCAGGTACGTTCTTACTACTTCTTTCAGTAGCTCCAAACCTCTGGATCTTCCTACTGGTTATAGGTCTTTTCTCGTTCAACAGCGGTATAAGCAAGATAAGTTTAGAGACACTGATATCAAAGAATGCAGATTCTGACAGTCAGGGACTGGCAATGGGCACTAACCAGAGTCTGAGAGCTTTAGCAAATGCCATACCATCCGTGCTTTCAGGTGTTGCTGCAGCCCTGTTCACTCCTGCAACCCCTATAGTTATAGCAGGTATATTGATACTCCTGACAGGTCTGACCTTTAAAGCTCTAAACTAAGTACTGTTCATGGAAAAGGAAGTAGTTTACAACGGCTTTATAGCCGGAGCCTCTGGAGGCGCAGTATACATGGCTATGTCTTATATCCGTAGTTCGGCCGTTGACTGGTCCGGCGGACTAGGATTTATGTTCGGTTTTGCAGCAGCCTTCATACTTTTCAAATGGTTCCAGGAGAGGCGTTGAACTCTAACTGAAATAAAAGCTGTTGAATCATAACAGAGTTATGGAGCCCGGAGACCTTGAGGAAGGAGACTTGGTACTTTTCAACGACAGAAAGACTCCTTTAGAAGTAGTAGAAACAGGTGATGAAATTACGGTTAAAGGTCCTCACGGTGCTTTATACACTATCTATGGGGAGAATAACTCCCTACTGGTCTGTTCCAAAGACCAGAAACGTTACTCCTCTTACTGTGAAGAGCTGCGTAAGGTGGGCGAATGGATTGAAACTGATAACGGCTGGAGACACTCTAAATCAGACGCCGAGATCCTTATAGAAAGAAAGGATAACGGCTTTTGGACGGTAAAAACTGTTGGTATCGATGAAGAGATCGATGTGCCTCTGTACGGTTTCACAGACAAGGAGTTCGCTAGAGAGGAGGCGGAGAAGTTTCTGGATAAAAATCCTGAGGGCTGAGAAACCGTTGTTGATAACCCCTCCAATTATTAACTTTTAAAGTATCTAAGTTGTTCTGTTGTGGATAGTTTACTCTGGGATATAGAGCAGGAGGAGAAAGAAGAGTTAATCCGGTCTCTAAGACTGCGTTACGAGAATATAGACGAGATAAAGTCGGATACCGAGATACCTTACTCAAACCTGAAACAACATGAAAACGGAGAGCTAAGATCTATAGGGCTTTCAAACGTTGCAGACCTTATACAGACTGTTAACAGTTCGGAATCGCGTTTTTCAGAGAGCTCTCCAGAGGATTTCATACTGAAAACCTTCGACTACTCCGAACCAAGAGTCCAGATACCTGAAGACCTCCAAAAAACACTTTTCAGAACTTTCGACGTAGATACTGTAGAAGAGCTTACAGAAAGATCTCGTCAGACTGTTAACAGGATCAGAGTAGGCGATTCAAAAAGGATAGCTCTTGAAGATTATCAGAGGATATTTGAAGAGGTCAATGAAAAGCTGGATGAGAACTTTGAGGCTTCAGGAGTGCTTAAATACTCTGGAAACGGAGATGAGCTCTTTGAAGCTGATGCGGAACAGGTTGTAGAGATTCAAGGGATACGAGACAGCTTGGAGAAAATCGAAAGAGATGAACCTTACAAGACAGGTAGACTGAAACACAGTATAGACGTATTAGATAAGCCTCCGGAGCATGACAGAGATCTTATAAGACCTGAAGGAAAGACCGAGGGCTACGTCTACTCGGTTCTAGAGGAGCTAGGTCTGATGGAAAAATGGGGTGGACAGGCTTCACCTTACCAGATACTGAAACAGCCTGAGTACTTCGAAATAGTTAGGAAAGAGCTGGAGAAGGATATTGACAAAGAAGAAGAAACAAGATATAGCCGTGATGAACTAGTAGCTCTTCTTGATGATTATGTAGACAGACCTAGCAAGAGAGATATAGAAGAGAACAGTGAACTTCCCTCCTCAGGCACTTACGAAAACGTCTTCGGATCCTGGAACAACGCAATGTGGTGCGCAGGCTTCACGCCTCTAGAACAGATCTACTCCGAAGAAGAGCTTTTCACTCAGCTTTACGAACTAAACGACAGCCTCGGAAGAATTCCTACACGGCAAGAGTTTATGAAAAACGGAGCTACAGCCAGCAGAAATGCTGTTGAAAACCATTTTGGAAGTTATGAAGAGTTCGCAGAACAGGCTGGACTTTACGATATAGGTATAGGTGCTGAAGAAGCTTTAGGCAAGTATTATACATCTACAGAGTCGGAAACAGCTTACGCATCAGACTGAAAGGAGGACTACAAAATGGGTTACAGAGATTCACGGGAAGAGTATTTTGAAGACCTTATGGTAGCAGGCGCTCCTATACAGGAGACCGAGTACGGTCTTTTCAAAGAACATTACAGAGATGTTGCCTCAGCTCTAGACTCTATGAAGTCCTCCAAGCTTTCCTTAGAACAGATTAGAGAAGCGATGGTAGAGCATGAGGAGACCGCTGCTTTAACAGGCAAAGAACTAGAAAGAGTTATGGACCATTACGACAACCTTGGGATAGTTACCAGCGAGGTAAAAACTTTTGACCGCAGAAAGGTCTATAGAATCCCTAGCTACAGCGGAAGAGGGACCACGAAGTCTTGGCCAGATATCGTTGACGAGCTTGAACAAGACATGAAAGAGGCAGAAGAAACACATTGCTGGAACAACCAGGGCGAGGGCATCTACGATATAACAGAGTACGAGTAGAATCTAGAGAAAGATAAGCAGTAGAGGCATTAAGAACACTGATACCGTGAAAACGTACAAAAGCCTTTTATCTGATACTATAGAGTCAAACATCGTTTTAATCAGCTTGAAGTACTGTTTATAGAAAACCAGAGCCGTTAATGTCACCAAAGTGATTGTCGCTGTAAGCATCAGAACCGCTTTCATACCGATAAGCGAGTCCAGTACTATAGCAGCGATTATCGAGCTTATCATGGTGGTTACGTTGGCTCCTAAGATGTATGGTATGATCTCTTCTCTCCTCAGATATCCTTTATTGTATAAAGGTACAATTATACCTAGCGATAGCGCCACACTTGTCGTTACCAGTGTTAAGACAGCTCCTGCTATAAATCCTATCCATTTACTGGTTATAAGGAATCTTATGTAGTCATCACGCATCTTGTCTTTCCCTATACCTTTGAACGCTTTATCGAACTGTTTCAGACTGAAAAGCAGCAGCATTATCGACAGGAAGAACAGTATTGGCGCAAAAATGTTTTCAGATAGTAGATCCACTATAGGCTGGAACACCATTGTCAGAGAGTAGCCTAAGAACGCGGGTCCCGATGTCTCAAGGTATCCGAACTCGAAGCTTCCTAAAAGAAGGTAACCCAGTATTATTGCCGGTATATAGATTGTGTATGTCAGTAGAAAGGTTAAGATTCCTACAGAGCATGAATCTGCTAAGCTTGAAGACTTACCTTTGGTGTATTCTATAGCGCTCCTATCAGTATTACAATAAATGCTGCTCCAAGACGTGAACCGGATATAACCATGAAGACTTGTGTGAACTCTATTAGACCGGACTCGAAAAGCGCTAAACCTATAGCTGCGGAAGTTGCGCCGTTAAGTACCATGTAAGCCATGAACCATCCTGTCCCCAGTGCCGAAAGTTCAGTAGTAATAAACGCCGTGAAGAAGTTCTGTAGTAGAGGCGCTATTTCCTGGGTAGATTCTCCTAGTAGCTGCAAAGAAAGTATAAACCCAAAAATTGCAATGAAACCATAGAAGAATCTTTTTCTCTTATCCATCTAAAGAGAGATTGACTTACAACAGTAATAAATATAAGACCAGAGTCCAATTCAACCATAGGCAGGAAATATGGTCAAAGACTTGGAGAAAGAACCTACAGACAGTCAAGAGAAAAGATTTGAAAAAACGGAAGTGCTTGGAGACGCCAAAGTTGAAGAGTACTCTGGTATAGAGGAAAAACTTTCTCCCAAGGAAAAAGTCAGGCTTTTCGCAGCGCTGAGAACCGATAAGGGTAACAAGAACCTTCTGGCTTTAACACAGAACAGGCTGTTAACGTTTAGCAATCCGAAAGTTAAGCTTCTGGGCGAGAAAGAGCGTTTCAAAGACATAGGATTAAACGATATTCAAGAGATGAATGTCGAGGAACGTAAAGGCTTCGACACATTAGCAGTTACGACGTCGAAAGGTAAGAGAAAGTTTATGGTGCCTGAGCATACAGGAGTAAGGATTTCAGGCGAGATAAGAGAGCTACAGTCCGAACAGAACGTTGATCCTGCTGAACAGCTCGAAAAACTTGGAGGAGAGAAAGAAAAAGGAAACCTTACCTCTGAAGAGTACAAGAAAAAGAAAGACGAACTTATAGACCGCATATAAGATAACTTGTACTGCTAGAAGATCTTTCTACGAGCCGGCTCCGATCCATACATAGATAATACCTCTTCAACAGCTTCTTTACGGCCCGTAACCGTTAGACGATCATTCTTCCTGAGTTTGAGATCTCTTTCTGGAGTCACAGTCCTGCTGTTTCTGGTTACCAATGTTACTGCACATCCCTCAGGTAGCTCTCTTTCAAAATCCTCAAGCTCTAGTCCGTTTACTTCCCTAGTGTTGAGCGTTATCTCCTGGATATCTACTTGGTCCTTGAACTCGGTTATCTGGTTCCAGAGCGCCGGTCTCTCAATCGTGTTGTCTATAGCGTCCGCCACTGCAGAAGGAGAGGACACAAGCTCTACCCCCATATCTCTAAACGCCTGTTCGTTCACAGGGTCGTTTACCCGAGATATAATGTTTTCAACGCCGTGCTTGGATTTAGCCATCTGTGCTACCACAAGGTTGGCGTCATCGTCCCTGGTCACCGTTGCCAGGATCTTAGCTTTATCTATACCTGCTTTCTCAAGAATCTCTATATCTCTTGCATCGCCTTTTACAGCGTTAAATCCCTGATGGCGTGCTTTTTCTACTTCTTTTGCCCTTTTTTCTATTATTACAGTGTTTTCTCCTTTTCTTTGGAGTTTTTCAGCAAGTTCTAGACCTGCTTCTCCTGCGCCAACTATTACTATGTGCATAGGTATCACCTCAAGTTTCTCTGCTATATGTCTTGCCAGTCCTCCTTCTATGAAAGATGTTGCAAATATTACAAGGAAAACCGATCCTACTAATGTAGCTGAAAGCTCTTGGTAGCCCATCTGTTGTAGTTCTAGTGCGAAAAGCGTTGCTACACTTGCAGGTATAATACCTCTTGGTCCTACAAGACTTATATACGCTTTTTCACGTGTCGAGAAGGTTTCTCCCTTTGTTGACATGTAAACTGTTAAAGGTCTGACGATTAGAGTCACTGCGAGCACGAACAGTATTCCGCCCAAACCTAAGGCTACTAAGTCGTCAAATGATAGTAACGCAGTTAGTGTGATGAATACAAAGGATATTACAAGTACCGTAATGGTGTCTTCGAACTCTTTGATCTCTTCTTTGTAAGGTATCTCCATGTTTCCTAGCATTATCCCTGCTGTTGCAACAGCCGCTATACCGGCCTCGCTTATTATCATCTCTGCCAGACCGTAGGACAGAAGTGCTGCTCCTATAGTAACTATCCGTGCGTCTTGAACCTCGTTAGGTGAATCCAAGTCCACCTTCTTTATCAGATACCATGCAGCTAAAGCAACTATTATACCGACGAGTACTCCGCTTCCAAGTCTTGTGAAGAAGTGTGAAACCAGCTGGTCAAACGCCTTGGACTCTATTATCACGAACTCGAAAACTACTATAGCCATTATTGCGGCTGTAACATCGTTTACGATACCTTCGGTTTCGAGTGCTGCTTGAACATGTTGGCGTACAGGGACAACCTCCATAATTGGTTTTATCACTGTCGGACCTGTAGCAACCAGTAAAGCTCCTATAAGGAAGGATATATCCCAGGGAACATTCAGGGTATAGTAGGCAACCACTGCTGTAGCTATACATGAGAATACAGCGCCCAGTGTTCCTAGACGGATAGCTTCGGACTGTGCAGCTTTTAACTTGGTTAGTTTTAGATGAAAGGCTCCTTCGAACACTATTATTGCAACACTCAGGCCGATAATAGTCTGTATTCCGTCCCCGAAAGCCTCTGGATTGATTATGTTAAGCACTTCGGGGCCGAAGATTACTCCTGCTATAATAAGAAACAGTATGCTCGGTACTTTGTACTTGTCCGCAATAATCTGTGAGATTATACCTAATGCGAAGATTGTAACTACAAGTAAGAGTATTCCTCCATCGTTCAACGCTGATTTCTCGCCTCATAACAACTCTGAACCTTAAAACATAAAAACACATTCTAGAAGACGTTCATATGATGAAAGACATATTTTTTACAGTTTCAACGTATATTCGTACATTATGTATGTGTTTTGAGGACTGAAAAGTTTTTAAATATATTTTCTATTGTTTAATGTCTCTGAAACTGTTCAAAGATGTTCCCAAGCCCTATTATGTATAGGTATACGGGAGGTGAGGCAAGAGTACATAACGTTTTCTGGTTAAACTGGTTAAACAGAAGGTAAAATGAAGTCTGTAAAGCTGGAGTTCGATGTTGAAGATAATTTGAACCGTTTTGATGCTTTCTTAGGCGTTCACTCAAACTATTTTATGGATAAAGATAATGAGATAGAGCGAGAACTGGAAAATTATGTTGAAGAAGGTCCTGAAAACTATATGAGCGTGATCGGTTATGAAGCCGGCTGTTTTGAAAAACTGCTGGATGCCGAAAAGTTTGATGCTGTAGGCGCAGAGCTTCCTGACACCGATATAGGTATAAGCGGTTTACCGCCTGCTTATGTATCGGATATCAAGTCGACAGATAACTACCTGGATATGGATCGGGCTATAGGTTACAGCACGGAACCTTTCTACGTTAGAGATTTTGGTTCTGCGGAGACCGCCTTTGATCTTGCAAGAGAGCAGCTTGAGGACAGATGGTTTCTGCACAGCTGGTACAGTGAAGACGATACGGTAGAGGTCTGGGAGTACTTCAAGGGTAGCCTGAATGTTTTCTACGGTCGGCCTCCTTCAGAGATAGAGAAAAAAGGTATAGACAACTCAGCAGTTATTAGATCGCTTTCTTCCGAGATACCTTTTGATAGCCGTGAAGCGCTTGAAGAGGAGCTTGATAACGCTTTAAGGGCCACGATGCTGGAACGGGACAGAGAGCTTGAGGTAAGCAAAGCCAGAGAGTTCGGTCAGAAACAAGGTATTGCTATGGATCCGGGTACGGGCCCGACTTTCTAGATCTCCTAGTTTTTTCCGTCTTTCTGAACCACGAAACAGAAAGTGTTTAAAAGTTCAACATTTATACACTAACTTATTATGACAACCATAACAGTATATTCGACGCCTTCATGCCCTTACTGTGTAAAAATCAAGGACTGGCTGGACTCCGAAGATCTGGAGTACACGGAGCACAACGTTGCGGAAGACCAGGAGAAAGCTATGGAGATGGTTAAGAAGACAGGTCAGAGAGGAGTACCTCAGACAGTCGTTGAGAAAGACGGCGAGGAAAACATTGTGGTAGGTTTTCAGCCTCAGAAGATACAGGAGCTGGTAGAGTGAGTTCAGAGCTTTTCGTTAGACGTCTGGCCGGCACCGTTGTAACACTAGGTTTCCTGGGAGGCTGGTTCGTGAATGAATGGATCTACTTAGTCACTCTTTTCGCCGGTTTAAACCTTTTACAGAGCTCCTTCACAGGTTTCTGTCCTCCGGAGAAACTTTACAACCGGTTTCAGGGATAGGAGTTAAAGGCTTTCAGTTCTCTTTTCTTTTCTATGGAATGTCCTCCCGAGATGCAGCAGCTTATGAAGGTCCTGTACAATCTTTCAGGTTCGGAGACAGAGATACTCTACTTTCTATGCGGGAATGATGCCCGGGTATCCGAGATCGCTGAAGAGCTTGAGAAGGACCGTTCAACCGTTCAAAGATATCTTTCGAAGCTCCAGTCTTCAGGACTTGTAAGACGTGAGGCCCGTGTTGAGGAAGGTAAGAAAGGCCGTTACTTTGTCTACAGTGTTCCTGACAAGGAGAGGATGAAGGAGAAGATCGCGGAAAGGATGGAAGAGTGGAAAGAGGAGAAGTTTGAGGTCCTTGAGGATATCTAGATATTGAGCCTCTTTACTTTACTGTAATGTTTCCGGGATAGATCAGCGGAAACAATATGTATAAAAGTGCAACATTCATACACAAATTATGTCTATGTCTTCCAAACCAGAACTCAAGATAGATCAGAGACTTGGAAAAGTCGGAGAGTACTCCGCATCAAACCCGTTAAAAGTTATAGCCGCAACCGTACTAATTCTAGCGGTAGCCGGTCTAGGAGCCTCACAGATCCAGATGAATATGGGGATGGAGCTGTATATAGATGACAACTCACAGGTCAACCAGGACTGGCAGGAGCTGCAGAAAGACTTCAACAAGGGAAACGTAGTATTCGTGGTTCTTGAGTCAGAAGAGGACTACAATATCTACAGTCCTGAGAACATGAAGATACTGGAGTCGGTATACCAGGATCTTTACGAAGAGGTCGAGTCCGCAGGACTTGTAACAAGTATGGCACATCCTGTCAAGGCCGGGCCCGGAGGCGGAGAGATACCTGAGACAAGTGAAGACGTGAAACATTCTCTGACCGCGACACAGCAGGCGCACTACATGAACGAGAACGTTATCAAGAACCTTCATCCGGATATGTATGAAGAGAACAGCACCGCCGTAATAATGGTTCAGTACGGAGACGTTGAAGTAGCTGAGGACGACAGACTTCTAGGCCTCTTACCGGTTTCAGAGGAAGAAGTTGTAGAGAGACAGGTAAGGGACGTACTTGAGAGAAACGATCTGCCTGAGGAGCTTGATGTTACTGTTACGGGAGACCCTGTCTTCGAGGACGCAGCGTTTGGAATGATGCTTCCCGAGATGATAAAGCTGTTCTCCGCCGCATTTCTTGTGATACTTACAACGGTCTTCTTCGTGATGAGAGGAAGACTTGGAAGAACCAGAAACGTCTTACTTCCCCTGACCTCTTCACTGGCCGCTCTAGTGCTGATGATGGGTTTCATGGGTTTCCTAGGCTTCAACTTCAACGCGATTATGCTCGGTGTGCTTCCTATCGCACTGGGACTGAGTATCGACTACGGCCTACAGATACAGACAAGGTACACAGAAGAACGCGGTAAAGGCAGAGACCAGGTTGAAGCAGGAAGTATAGCAGCAAAGAACACCGGTAAAGCACTGGCTATAGCGATGACAACTACGGCTATAGGACTGGGAGCCTTACTTATCTCAGATGTACCGCCTACAAGACAGTTCGGAGCCACCTCTATCTCCGCTATCGCAGGAGCTATGGTTTTATCCGTTACTTTCCTAGTTGCTCTGCTTGTACTTTTCGATAGAGGAAACAATTCTAAGAAAGGTCAGGGACTGGAGAACCAGGTAAAAATCTTTACAGGAAAGATTCTGGAACATAAGGAGAAAGTTCTAGGTATTGGACTGATCGCTGTACTTCTCGGAGGTTTAGCGGCTCCATACGTAGATACAACGGATGATATGCTTGACTACTGGCCTCAGATCCAGGAGAGACATGATATCACAGATCTGGAGGAAAGTGTGGCTAGCCCGAACATAATGTACGTTATCGTTGAGGACGAGGACGTCTACAGTCCTGAAAGCTTTAGGGAGATAGGACGGTTCCAGAACATGACCGAGGAACACGAGAACATTGTGACGACTGTGAGCGCCGTCAAGGCCACGGAAGCTACCAACAACGACTGGCTGCCAGAGACACAGGAAGAGCTTGATGAACAGATGGAGATAAGAGCCGGTGTTGACCGTCCGCCAACGGTTTCACAGCCTGTTGAGAACCATCCTGACCGTCTGCTAATACAGGTGTTTGTAGAGGATATATCCGGAGAGACTGAAAGAGAGGTTATCGACTATATCGAGTCGGAAGCCCAGAGCCTTGAACAGGATACACGTGTAACAGGAAAGCTTGTGGTGAACAGAAATGTTATAGAGAACGTTACCTCAGGTCTTGGACCTATGACAGGTCTAAGCTTCGGTCTCGGACTGCTGTTCCTGACGGTGGCGTTGAGATCGGTTAAGGAGTCAGCAGTACTTATAGGCTCTGTAGCGGTTTCAGCAGTTCTAATGCTTACAGGTGCAATGTATCTGTTCGGGATTCCCTGGAACCCTTTAACGGTGACGGTAGCCGCTATAGTACTTGGTATAGGAATCGACTACGGGGTACATGTGAACGAACGGTACAAGGAAGAGCTCGGACAGAAAGACAGTTTAGAGGCGATGAAGACCGCGGTAGCTCAGAAATCCCGGCCGATACTTGGATCCGGACTGACAACGCTTCTAGGATTCGGTGTGCTCGTGGTGTCGGACTTCCCGGTGCTTGCAAACTTCGGGTACGCTGTAGTCTTCGCGATGACGTTCGCTTTAGTAGCGACTTTCGTGCTGCTGCCGGTAGCCGTCCTAACCGTAGAAAGGTTAGAGGGGAGGCTGAAGACGTTGTAAACCTTCTACCCTTCCTTTAACCGGTTACGTTATATTATTTGAGACGTAATTAAACCGTGTTAGATGTCAAAAGCAGACTCTGAAGACACATCCACAGACCTTGAAAAGATAGTTCCCTGGACAGAAGACTTCAACCAGGATGAGCTTGCCTTACTCCAAGAAAGGCTGGGAGACGAGTTCGGTATAGAGTTCGACGAACTTGACTACGACCTTAAAGGCGCATCGGAGCTCGAACTAAAACCTTTCTACACCGGAGTCAACGAGACATTTGAGATCTACGGATCACCGTTAACACTTCATTTCAAAGACTCAGATATAGGCTACGAACTAGAGTACTGGAGCGACGACCTGGAAGTGCTTGGAGAGTTCTCAGACTGGCTGAAACCCGGAGAAGAGGAAAACGACGTAGAGGTTATGGACGAACCTTACAAAGTTAGAGATGTTAAGGACACCGAGCTAAAAACAATTATAGAAAGTCTGGAGGAGAAAACCGTTTTAACAGATCCTGTAGAACGTCCCGGGAAAGGCCAGGTAAGACGTTACCCTGTCAGAACCGAGCATCTAGACCTAGATGAAGAGGAAAGCTATACTGACAAAGCCTTCACGGTAGTTGGAGACGGAACCTACAGAATAGAAGGACTTGCAGAAGAAGAACCAGACCTAGGATACGAACTGGAAGGAGAAATCCATATAAGACCTGTGAAAAGCGAGGACGGAATCTACAATATAGGAATCGATGCCGAGCTTCCATCACTAGGCTACCTAGTCGACCACGTAAGAAAAGTAGATACAAGCTATGAAGACAACGGAGAAGACGTTCTTGAAACCTAGAAAGAACTGGTTTAAAGCTTCCTATTCTTTTTCCCGGGTATGACCAAACACGGGCCTGTAATAAGGGTAGAAGTTCCTGGAACCGAGTACAGCTCAGAGTATGCAACTCGTAACGCTGAAGCATTCATCGAACTAGGTAAAGCTGTCGCCGACACATTCAACACGGATTACAGCGAACTCAGGATTACGGATGAAGAACATTACCTCGTGGTTGAACAGGAAGACGAACTAAGTCCTTACAGTCTAAGAGAGTTTGAACCCGGTGTGGAGTACGGAGAAGACAGCTTTGAGGAAGCTGCCTGGAAAAAAGCTTTAAGCTTGGAAGGCTTCGAAGAGATGCTTGAAAGTATAAAAGATAGCGGTGCCGAGATCCAGAAGTTTTCAAGAGCCGGAAACTACAGTCCCAGATCAGAAGAAAACAGTTCTGAAAGCCTCAGGAAAGTTCCTTCAAGCTACAGAGATGCCTCACTACCTTTAACCTCCGAAAACAAGGATATCAATACCTTGTTCACCGCTGCACCGAACTCAGGAACCGGTTTAAACCCTTCACCGGTTGATCTAGCGGAGGCAAGAGCCAAATCAGTTGTAA
>LFCJ01000925.1_pt1 | contig 19476 bp, 11 predicted proteins | sample 643141 | NCBI WGS metagenome assembly LFCJ01 (sample SAMN03766243, study PRJNA286221) | soda lake metagenome | biome: soda lake; feature: Kulunda steppe; material: water; isolation source: sample B1-Br-g2 brine of Lake Bitter-1 | place: Russia: Kulunda steppe | collected 2010-07
GATCTCCTTGATTGTGATCGTTGCCTTCGAGGGGACGTCGTCCGGGAGATCGTCTGGTCGCTCTTCGACTTCTTCTTGATCTGATGACTCCTCAAGACGGGCCTCTCGTTCCTTGTGTTCGACGAGCGCTTCAGCGTACGTAGCAACGTCTCGGAGCTGCTCTGGAGACGACTCGTTGAGTGTGTTGACGAGCTCCGTCGGGAGATTCGCTGGTGGGGTCGGGGGTTCGTAGGACATCGGCTACTCCGTGTTAACCAACATAGCCCGCTAATCTATAGTTTTGTTGGTTAATCGGATAAAGCCGGCTCCCGCATTCCCCTGACTGTAACACTACTCGAAACTCCTTTATATAATAGTTTCGAGAAATGTTACACTGTGCTCCGGCGCATCGAACTCGAGGTTCTCGCCACGGTCGACCGCGGCGACACGATCTCCGAGCTGGCGACGAAGCTCGACCACAGCGAGAGTTACCTCTCTCGTGCCGTCGGCGACCTCGTCGAGAAGGGACTCGTCTACACGGAACGCGATGGCCGGCGAAAACGAGTCGTCCCATCGGATACTCGTGCCGTCGAATGCTACCAGGACCTCGTTCGCCAGCACTCCCATATCGACTTCCCCGAGCTGCTGACCGGCAAGGCACTCGAGGTGCTGTACTACCTCGACCAGCCGCGAACTGTCTCCGAGATCGCCGACCGAAGCGACAACTACCGTAACACAGTCAACCGAGTTCTCAAGCGGTTTCGCGATCGTGGTCTCGTCGGGACGGACGACGGCTACTATGATTTCAACGCCGACTTCGACCGTCTTCACGAGTTTGCCCGTGAACTCGTGCACCATCTGCACCGACAACGCCTCGAATCTGTCGCCCCGAAGGGCACGATTCTCTGGGAAGACTACGATGAATTTCTTGCCCAGACCGAGACAGAGATCGACGCGGAGGCGTTCCACGAAACCGGCCTTGCTCGATTCGCGGCCTTCGACCTCCAGTTCCTACTCACCGGCCACCGCTACTACGTCTACTCCGAGGAACTTGATGAAGTCTCGCCGGCGGAGCTCTGCTGTCACACCCTCTTGATCGACGACGGCAGCCGCCATCGCTCGTACTGTCTCCTCCTGCTCAGCCACGTCGACGTCGACGAGGCGGCCCTCCGAGCGCAGGCGGCGAAGTATGACTTCGAAGACGAAATCGACGCCTTGCTGCGCTACCTCGAGACGCACGGCGAGGTCGACAACGACTGGCTCCCGTTGTGGGGCGAGTTCCAGGAGCTGGCGGCTGACTACGAGATTCAATTCCCACAATGAGATCAGACTTAGAATACGGAGAAATCGGATTGATGACGTTCTTCAATCGACCGTCGCTTATCCCACGTATCATCTCCTTCAGGCCCTACTCTTTCATATCCACTGTCTCCTGGTATTTCAGATGGACGGCCAAACCGGGCAACTCGAATTGTCCGGAGGAAATCTAACCGTTGAACTTCAGTCATTACCAAATCAACTCCGCACTTCGAGTCCTCGCACAGCTGTAATCGGACTCCAATTCCATCATCCGTCTCCACAGATCGTAGTTGAAGCGGTAACAGTTGCTCTGGACGGGCTTGCTCACCACTTAGCTTGTACTCGTAGTTCTGCCCATACCCAAACTGGAATTCGCCCAAATCAATCACGCGGCCCTGTCCAGTGACGGTAGCCTCTTCGATATTGTCAATAGAAGCCAACACCGTCACTAAATCATCAACTTGCTCACCTACCAGACACACATATCCGCCTTCCCAAGACCCACTCCCAAAGTGCAAATCCAAACCGTATTCGCCGCCATCAGTTTCAAACTCAGTCAATGTCAGTCGAGTGTAGCCCTTCTTTGGCGCGCGATCATCTGGTTTCCCTTTCGCATACGGCGCTGCGGATAATCCACGAAGCAGGTACGCCCGGACACGGTCTTGGTCGCAGTATTGCTTCAATTCCTCACGCACCTCATTCGGATTGGATAAGTCTAATTCATCTCTCCCATTGACTATTCGAACGAAATCCCGTGGATCATCTTCCCAGACAACTGGTTGATCTTCGTCATCAAAGAGCGGATCACGCCACTCTGAAAGATCAAACGGAGACTGGACATCTTTTCCGTTCGGAATCGTCAGTTCTCCATACCCCGATTTATACGTATCTCCTTTCTGCTTGTACCCATCGTACTGTAACTCAAGGTCAGCAGCCTCACGGATGATCTCCACCATACCACCCTCATCAACAGTGAGTAATCCGACTGACGTGTCCAGCACGGAATCATTCTCAAGCACATCAATCGCAGGCTCTCGTTCCGAACGTGGGACAGCTAAATATAGCTGTGAGAGTACACCTGTCTCCAAGAACTCCCGAAGTTGTGTTTGCGTCCGGTTTGATGTAACTCCGCTCGCACCTTTCGCTTCGATTCCGATGACTTCACCTTTCTCGTCACCAGCAACAATCTTTGATGGATCCCATTCACTATCATACGCAAGGATATCAATTGGCCGGTCGGTTGTCTCCGACTCCATCACGTTTGGGATGTGGCCTTCCGGTATCCCGCCGAACTCACGCCATGCACAATGACGAATCCATGGCTCACCAGTCCTATCAAATTCAGGGGTCCCTGACTGTTCTACTGTATCTGGTTCAACAATGATCTCAGGATCATGCGTCTCACCTGGTGTCAGCGCCATTCGTGGACTTCTCAAATACCCGCCTTGAATCGGCAGTGGGACCTCAATGACGCCAATCGCCTCAGGAACAACCGCGTTATTGATTTGCCTTACACCTTCTTCGATGGTGATCGGCGAACTTCCCTTTGTTGTATCGTAGTCCATTCGGCGTTCAATATAGTTCCGGATATCCCGATCATCGTGTGCATACTGATATGTCAGGATTTCATCTGAGACATTCTCGCTAATCCGATTCAGGACCTCCTGTTTTTCATACTTCCCAGCAGCAACCCCTGCATTGAGGCACTTGCATGCTTCACGAACAACCGGGATTGACGGGTTATTCTCGTTTCCACTAAGTGCCTCTTCGACCCCTTCTACAGATGGCCCAGCGAAATACACTTCATCGAACTGTCCGCTATCGATATAGCGTTGTATTTGCTCGGAGAGGGTTGACCCGAACTCTAAATTGACGGCAGCTTTCAATTCGATTCCGATGTATTCGCCGTCAGGAGTACGTGCTGCGAGATCAATTCGTCCGTTAGCTGTTCTTACTTCTCCGTCCACTTCCCACCCTTTCTCAGCTTCTAACCACTCCCAAAGATGTTGTTTTGCGAGTTCTTCGACGAATAAGACCATGTAGTCTGTTTACATATGACCTCGTATAACTATTGTTAGAAACGGCGAATGAGCTCTTTAGTTTCCAACTGCTTCATGATTTGTCAACGACTACAATTCGAACTGCTCCAGTTGTTTGGAAGAAAATTTCCATGACACGCTATCGAACTGGCTTTCTGGCACATTGAGTGCGAAATATATCTATTTCAACCCGCCGGTATTGTTTCAGCCATAGACACTTCTATAGCGTTACTGGTGGCAGCCGCTGAAAGGAACTCGCGAACGTTTCTGAATCTTCGTTCGCCTGACTCCGTTGATGTTCTTCGCGGGCAAGTGCTGTCGTAAAACGGAGAGGCAATCTATATTTCCTCCTCTCCGTCAAATACGCCATCTTCGTCAGAGCGTGCCGGTTTACTATTCGACGATGCTTGCTTTGCGTCGTCGTATGCCTCGCGCCATAGCTGGTCCGCACTCAAACTGTCGGCCTTGTGGTCTGTGTGCCGGTTTCGAATTTTCGCAAGTACGGGGGTATTCACTGCGTCGCCTGAGATGATGGCTTGTCCCTTTGTCAATCCAGGCAATTCCTCCAAAACGGCCTCTCCAGCGCTTTCAATAGAGTCGCGGATCGCTTGCTGGTCGTTCGGGTTGGTGATGTTCATCGTGATCTGCGTTCCACACTGAGAGAGGACTGTTTCATCGAGTTTCGACGGTCGTTGGCTGATTAGGCCAGTGCCGAGGCCGAACTTCCGACCTTCGCTATTCACTTGTCGGATGATCGGTAACGCCTGTGAGTCTCCGTCGGGTGCGAACCGGTGCGCCTCCTCAAAGAGCGTAAAAACGGGATGTTTAATCTCTGAGCGGACGTCGTCCGGGTCCCCCACGACCGCTGCCTCTCTGGCCGCGTACAGTTTGCGGAGTAAGACAGCAGCCATCACTTGCTGGTCGCGACGGGTGAGGCCCCCCATCTGGAAGACCGTCACCTGGCCCGGATTCACGAGGTCGTCAAGATCGAGCCGATCGTACGCATCGAAAAAGTCTGATTGCATAATGTGACGGTTAATTCGCCATTTCAGACCATCCGCTTGGCCGTCTGGGTGGTTCGAGTGGCATGCTGATACGAGCTGAGATGCGGTAAACGACTCTTCGTTCTGAAGGTCGTCGAGAGCATCATTCAGCACTGACGACATTCGTTGGGTCGGTTCGAGAATTGAGTAGAAATCATCGAAGGTCAGATCGGCCAGCTTTACCGATAACTGGTCGGATCGGCGGAGTTCGACGGCGGGCTGGTAGCCATCCGAACGGAAGGCTTCGTGATCGCACATCTGATCGAGGCTCTTGTACTCGCCGTGTGGATCGAATACCAGCACCGAGCCCCGCGTATCGGGCTTGAGCATCTCCTCAAGCAAAACGCTGGCAGTGTAGGATTTTCCGCTCCCTGTGGAGGCCAGGATAGCAAGGTGTGTCGCTGCTATTTCGTTGACGGGTAACTCGACAGCTACTTCTTCGTCAGCTCGATTCAGCAAACGCCCCATTCGCGCAATCCCGGGATCGGGTGCGTCGTTGTCTCGATATGCGGGCGGATTGACATTTGGGATAACTACTTCGAGCATCTCGCCCGGGGCGCGATAGAGGCGGGTTCCCGAACTCGGGAGTTGTCGCGGATTTCTAAATGACTCGAATCCGGGATCATAGTATCCAATCACGCTAGCCGTGATCCGATACAGTTCGCACCCGTCTGCTTCTGCACCGAGAGTCGTTGCGACTTGATCTGCATCGACGTCCGGATCAGCCATGAACGATGTAGGGAGTCCGGATACTCGCTCTCGATTATTCACCCGAGCAAGGATGATCTCGTCGTCTTCACTACCAGCTACGCACTGGCTGTAGGCAACGAATTCCCCAGTTGAGACTGCCTGTTCGTCGGGAGTTGCGAACACAAACTCGCCTACTTCATCATCTGGTTCGACTACTGTCCCCACGACAGGTTCGTCCGACAAGCGATCCGTAGAGAGGATCGCCGCACCATCGCTTCTCACTGAAGAACACCCCGTTCGATGTTAGCCTCGTGAGCCACTTTCTGCTCGATCACGTCCAGAAGGTCGCTATAATCGTCGGTGGATTCGCGCAGTTGACCCGTGATCTCAGAGACCAGTTCTGCTCCGAATGCCCCAGCCACTTCCGTCAATCGAGGATAGTACGCAAGCGATAGATCGCCATCAACGAGATGGAATCTGCGGAATGTCTGGTCTGGACACTTGTAGACGGTCGTCCCGTGGCTGATAGCGTACGCTGGGATCGAATGATCTGGATTTTCGATTCGTTTGCCCGTCTTTGAGTCACCGGTGCAACTCGCACTGCCGAGCAGCGCGATACCAACGAGTGTCGTCGGCTCGTCAACTAGGCTCGGTCGAAACTGGTTCGTCGCTTCGTCTGTTCCAAGTGTCGGCCCGACACCGCCCATCCCCGGATCGATTACTTGTGTTCCGTGGATCACCCCAACCGCTATCTCTTCGGACTCATTCCGACCCATTGGGAGCACCACCGGCTGACCGAATCCATAGTCGGTGATGGCAGGTGGGTTGTCTGCGTCGCGTTCCGTTAGGATCGTCGCAGTATAGTCGATAGTCGATTTCGATTGCGCGATGCTTCCGAGCGGCTTGGCGTCAGCGAAGGTGTCTCGAGCGTTCATGGTGAATTTCTCTGGAAGATTTAGTATTTGTGATTTTGGGTGTGTTTCATCTGTGGTGTGCTGGTCATCGGCGACGGCGTTTACTACGGTCTTTTGGGTTCCACTCGACTGGGAATTCAGCTTCCTCTCCTAAGCGAAGTAACATCCGGAGAAGCCTATCCCGGTCACTTCCAGTCAGGACCGCTTCTCGATCGGCGAGTTGGATTGCTTCGGGATAGCCTTGTCCGACAGCGGCTTCAGCCTGGACTGCGCGGAAGGCATACTCAAACATCGTTTCACCAGGCCAACCCGTTGGTGCATCCTCTTCGACCATCCACTGGGGTACTTCGAGCCGATCTAAACTAGAGCCTTCACCGAAATCGGCGTACGTGAATCGGAGTCTATCCCCAAATTTGTACTCTTCACCTCGATAGGTCGTCCGTAGTTGCTGCAAGGAACGGTCGCGCTGACTCTGGAAGAGTGCGGTCCTACTCCCCCAGGTTTCGAGGAGCGGGGAGAAGATGGCGGCGTCACGTGCAAGCCCCGTCTCACCAAGAGCTCCGGGCTGCAGTTTCCGGATGAGATCCGCCACGTCTGACGATTGCGAGCCAGCAATATATCCAACGAGTGGGATACTGTGCGCTCGACTTACAGCAAGTAACTCCGCCATCGCATCAACGTAGCGTTGGGTGGTCTTGTCGTCGAACAGGTTGGCATACGAGACAGAGAGAGACCCGTCAAAGAGAATCACAGGCGGGGGGTGGTGGCTCGAGTGCTCCCTAATCAGATTTTTGACTGTCTCTGTCTCCTGCTCGAACCGAGCGTGTTGCGCCTGACTCTCATCCACGTATGAGTACGAGTGATCCTCGGATCCGACAACGATCTCGTCAGGCGGTACGACAGTCGTATCAGATTCGAGGCTATACTCACCGTCCGCTGTGTGGTGGTTGACGTACGAAACCACCTGCACCAGTGCTACTGGAATATTTAGCTCCGTAGTGGGCTCAAGTTCTGACCCATCGACTGCGACTGTTGGAAGGCCGTCGAGTACTTCACTGGCCCATCGCCCAGCACTCTCATGAGAAGTCCACTCTGTTGCGGTCTCAAATGGAACGGTTAAACCGTCGATGGTATTGAATTCGGTCGTAGGTAGGGCATCAGCGTACGTCCCTGAAACGACTTCACGTATTTCCTGGGCACTCGACGCTTCTTGTTCCTCCAATAGTGTGTCACGGTAGACATCGGCCAGGGATCGATCGCCCGTCGCGAACTCTGCGAGGTCGTCGTGGAGCCCCTCAAGTTGATTACTAACTGCTCCTGGATCTTGGAGCATATCAATCGGCCTCCGTCGGTCGCACCTCAGACTCTGCGCCTGAGACCACATGTGTCTCGCGGTCCGGTTTCTCGAGGACTATCGTGTATTCGGTCATTGACTCGAACGTGTCGTCGTGAGAGATCACACAGAGCTGCTCGAATGCATCGAGATTTTCGAGTTGCCGAACCAGATTGCTCTTCTTTTCGTCGTCGAGGTTCGACGTGGGTTCGTCGAGTACCGCGATGTCGAGCGGGCTGATCTGTTCCATGATTGCCAGGCGCACTGCCAGCGCAGCTGCCATCTTTTCCCCGCCCGAGAGATTGCCAAAGGACTTGCGTTGAGTACCGTCTTGGACGGTGATCTGGTATGTTTCGTCCCATGTCAGACTCTCTCGACCGGTTCCTCGCAGCGCCTGGTAGATCTGGTTGGCCCGCTCCCCGATGCGATTAGCGATTAATTCCCGCATCTTCGGACCAGCATCTCGGACGCCATCTCGAACAGTTTCGGCGAATTTGATGTCCCGCTCGAGTTGCACATGGGTCTCCTTCCACCGTTCGAGCCTCGAATCGATGGTCTCGAGTCGTTCTACCTCGGACTGAATCTCCTCTAACTCGTCCTGTGCTTTGCTAAGTTCAGTATCGAGTCTTGTTTCCTTACTGTCCAGGTCGTCGATTTGCTTGTTGAGTTCGGCGTGGCGGTCGGCGTCGAACTCTGCTTCTACCTGTTCTAGTTCTTGTTTCGCGTCTCGGCGGTCGCGCGCGAGCGTTTCTACCTCCTCGTACAGACCATACACTCGGTTGCGACGTTCGTCGAGCCGCTCAGCGTCGGCTTCGTTCCGAACATACCGGTTGTGAGCATCCTCGGTCGCCTCCTTGATTTTCTCCTGCTCGGCAATTTGCTCGTCTAGACCATCGAACTCCTGCTCTAGACGATGCTCCAGTTGGGCGACCTCCCGGGCGGCTTCATACATCTCCTCGCGAGCCTCGCCGACTGCCTCGATCGCATCGCACTTCTGCTGGTATTCGAATTCCGCCTCTTCGTAGGCATCGTGGTCGTCTTCGAGTTCTGACTGCTCCTGCTTGAGATCCTCCAGCTGTTTGGCAACTGGTTCGAGCTCTTCACACTCATCTACGAGGCGCTCGCGCCGCTTCTCTATCTCCTCGGCCTCTTTTTCGAACTCTTTTAGCCGGTCTCGCTCGGCGTCGAGACTGGCGACCGCCTCTTGGGCACTTCTCGCAAGATCCAGCCCGGTACGGACAGCGGGAAGGCGTGCTTCCGCGTCCTCGATCGCAGCTTGCTGGCTCTCGATCTGGTTCTCGATGTTCTTGACGACTTTGTCCCGGAGGTCGGCGTCCATCGAGCGATCACAGGTTGGACAGGTTGCCTCCTCCGAGTGATCGTGGTTACGGCTATCGATGTCGACTGCAAGCAGCCTCTCCCGCTGCTCACGGAGCTCTTCAATTTTTTCTGATTTCTGGTCAATCTTCGCTTGAAGATCGGCGCGCATCTCGTCGAGTTCGTCAGCTGTCTCAGCGAGCGATTGCTTCGACTCTAGTTCCGTGATCTTCTCTTTCTGGTCTTCGACTTTTTCTTCTGCTGCTGGAAGCTCAACCTCGTCAATCTGCTCGACCAGGGTCTCATTGTCTTTGATCCGCTGCGTAGCGTCTTCGGCCTCCTCTATCTCCTCGTTTAGCTCTTTGTAACGCTCATGGGCATCTTCGAACTCGGCCATCTGTTCTTCAGCCGCCCGGGCCTCTTCAGCTCGGTCCTGTACGGTCTCGTACTCGCGCTTTGCGTCCCTGTACGCCGTGGTTGCCTCATTCACTCTGCTCTCAAGTTTGTCCCGTTCACGCTTCTGCTCACGTAGGTCGTCGAGTCGGTCGTCCGCTTTACAGTACTGCTTGTATTCTTCTGCCGTCTCGTCGACAGCGTTCGCAGCGGTTCGAGCTTCTCCAAGGTCAGACCGTGCTGTATCGAGCTGTTCGAGCTTACCTTGGATCTGATTCTTGGTGTTGTCGACTGTCTGTTTCAGTTCATCTTGGCGTTCCTTTAGCTCGTCCAGATCGCCGAACTCCTCCCTGGCATCGGTGAGATTCGACCGTACATCACCGAGCTTCCCTGACAGCTCTTTGACCTCTTCCCGTTGTTCTTCGAGAGCTTCTTGCTGCTCGGGGAGGTCCTCGACCATCCCTTGGAGTTTATTGATCCGCTCGCTGGCTGTCTGCTTGCGTTGTTCCAACTCGTCGACTGGTTGTTTCAGGTTGTGGGTGCTCTGTGAACTCCACGCCTGTTCGTAGACATCGAGTCCTAGCAACGGATCGAACTGTTCCTCTCGAGTCCGCTGCGAACCACGGAAGTCGGAGAGGAATTTCGTCTGTTCTACACCCAGACATTTCTCCCATAGGGTGGACAAGTCGACGTCGCTCTCCTTGTCGAGACTGAACTTGCGACGGATCCAGTCTTTCACCTCGTCGTGAGTATCGAATTCCAATTCTGCATCATCGGTCTCGTGATTGACGTTGTAGGTACCGTTGGTACCGCGTTCGACAGTAAACTCTTCTCCGTCGATCTCGAAGCTCACCCAAACTGTTCCTGAGGATTCCCCTTTCCGGACGAATTCATCCTGGTTACTGTACGGTAGGGTGTTGAACAGCGCAAACCCGATCGCTTCGGCGATTGTTGACTTCCCAGAGCCGTTCTCACCGAGGATCGCCGTCACTCCTTCTCCGAGGGTGATCGTCGTTTTGTCGTCGTAGCTTTTAATGTTCTCTAAACTTACCTCAGTCACGCGCATCAGTTCTCACCTCCTTTCGTAGCTACTGATGTATCGCCATCCACATCCTCAGGTGCTTCGCCGATAGCCGGACTATCTTCAGATCCGGCTTCTGTTGTTCGTACGGCAGCCTCTACTGGATCGACCTCTTCACCAGCGTATACTGCGTTGAAAACTTCGCCATCAACCCCTCCGTCGTCAGCACGATCGGCAACCTCGTCAAACGTCGGATCAACTGACCCGACACCTCCAGAAAACGCTTCTTGCCGGCGTTCCTGCAGGTAGTCTGCGATAGACTCACCGCTAGCCTGCTCTTCGATCACTAATTCTTTTGCATGGGCAAGTGCCTCTGCAGTCGCTTCTGGATCCTCGCTGTATGGTGTCTGCTCCGCTACTGTAGTGAACACTTCATCTTCGAGAATCTCAGTCCGGAGCGTACCGGTGTCGGTGAAGACCGCATCTTCATCCATATCCTCGACGAGGTCGATGATCTCTGCTGTGGTGACACTCGCTTTAGTCTGGACGTGGACAGCGTTGGTTACCTCTGTAATCATCGATTCCAGGGCTTCGACATCGAGATCCCGACGGTCAAACTCGAGGTGGCCCTGGATCTGGAGGTCGATGACTGGACTTCGAGGGTCGCCGTCTTTCGTGGTGTATTCGTCACGGCTGCACCAGGTTTCGATGTCTACACGCTTGCTATCGACCGCTTCGCCGAACTCGTCGACGAGATCGCTCCATCTCTCGTATCCGTCGACATCCCAGTTGAAGGTGTAGAAGGGTCTGCGTTTGCTCGTCTGGTGTTTTGTATCGAACCCTTCTGCACCTAGCTCGGTTACATAGTAGCCTAACTCCCAACGGGCTTCCTCTGTGCTATGGGCTTCGAGCGAGCCGGGATTGAAAAACCACGGAGCGTCGCCGGGACCCTCGTATGGCTTGTGGATGTGCCCGAGGGCGAGATAATCGACTACGTCTTCGAGCTGCTGGAGTGTTGAGTATCGGGCTGCGGCCCCGAGATCGGGGACCTCGTCTGCCACACCAAAGTGGCCCATCAACACGGTGTGGCTGGGTTCACCAGCACGATCATTGACTGATTTGATAGCAGTCTTCGTTTGTTCGAGTGCCGTATCGATGTATCCCCCTCGATATTCCAGACCAAAGACACGCAGAGGGGCATCGAATCCAGACACTTCGAGATCTACGTAACCGGGGACCGTTCCATCGACACCTGTTCCCTCTCCCTCACTTGCGGCCTGTGGTGAGGGGAACAGTTCCTCGGCGGATCGCTCATTCTGGCTAATGCCGGCAAAGTCCGGTTGAAGCAGCGTGATAGCGTCACGCTGGTGGAGATATTCCAGCCAAGTCATCTCGCGTCGATCGAGGTTCTGATCGTGGTTCCCCGGCGTGACCAGCACAGGAACGTCCTCCGGAACGACATTGAGGGCCCGCTCGGCTGTCTCGAGAACACTTGGGCGTAGATCCCGGGAATGGAAGAGGTCGCCCGGGATGAAGACGGCGTCAATACCGTGATCATTGACGGCATCTTCGAGCGTTCTCTTGAACGTGGCGTACATATCGCGCTCACGCTGTGTGCGGTTATACTGGCGGTGACCGAGGTGGATGTCGGCTGTATGAAGGAATTGGTAGGTCATTGCTGAATGTCAACGAACTGGTTGGGTGGGACGGTCGAGTGTGCGATACTGTGGTCGAATCCGGGTGTGTTTCCATCACATAGTTGTAAATTAACCTTCGTGGTCAGTTGCAGGAGCCCAGCGGGCTCTAAAGCCACCTTAAACAGCGATAACCGAACGCTGTGCAGAGCCGACCATCTGCCCTGCCGGCTGTTTTCCCACAGCCCATCCGGATCGGTTGTGCTCATCCAAAAATCGCCCTCCTGAGTCGCGAGGTAACGCCGTTGGTGCTGGCGTTCTCTTCCTCTGTGTTGGCTTCTTCATCGGGCTGGAGTCCGACTGGATCCTCCCCGAACCATTCGGTGAAGTTGTCGACGTGTTTGATCTCGATCTCGCGACCGCTAGGTTCGGGCCGCATCCGTGTTGGGAGCGACCGGCAGTACGACCGCACATCGAACGACATTTCTTCGTTAAATGTTGCGACGAGGTTCCCGTTGTACTCGCTGAATTCGACCTGTCCCCGGTCGTGTGCCCGGTGCCATTTCCCCTTCGCGGTATCGTGGTGTTCGTCTGCAGGCTTTCGCGGGAAATACCCTGGAACTTCCCGATTTGCTGCGTCGTATAGCGTGAGAAATGCTTGACGAGCGTCGTATAGCGTGTCGTTCGATTCGCGAAGTTTGATGTCACGTTCCCCGAGTACGTAGGTGAACCACTCGAACACGGGATTGTCCTGGTCGATGACTTCCCCGACCTCGTGACGTGATTTGAAGGTTCCCTCGAAGAACACGTCGAAGTGGAGGATCTTCGCTCGATTCCGGAACCACTTCTTTGGCCGCTTGTTGTTCGAGATGAAGGCGATTCCGGGATACTGGATGTCACCTGGCCAGTTCTTCCAATAGTTGCGAAGCGGCCCGTCAATCCGGTTGTCGATCTTGTTCTTGGTCACGTCGTCGACGACCAGTGGGAACGCAGAGTCGACCTTTCGTAGACCACGGACCTGGCGAGTCCCAATCTCGTCAGCATCGGCGGGTTCATCGACAACACTGTGGGAGATGAGTGAGAGTGCGAACTGGGCAAACGTGCCCTTTCCTGCGTTCGACTCGCCGTAGATGTATAGGAAAGGTAGTGCGTCGTCAAGTGTGAGATTCGCATCCCGGAACCGGGAGGCGTATTTGTTGATGAACGGCGCCCAAAAGAACCAGAGGAGCGCCTCGAACATGTGGGCCTTGACGGCGTCGTAGTCGTTGGAATCTCCGTGCCGCTCGACCGTCTCGAAGTAGGCCTCGAGGTCAGCGAGTGCCGCGTCAATCCGGGACGGATCATCGGGAAGACCGTCAGCCATCAGCCCGTGTCGGCGGGAAGGCCCTTCCATTAGCAGTCTGCCGTCGTCTTCCGCGAACCACATCTTCGGAATTCCGTACTCCTCTTGGAGGTACTCTGTGTAGGCCTGGGGAGTCGTCCTGATGACGTCGTCCTTGATCGTGGTGTTGTCGAAGTCTCGAAGCCCCTCGAACGCATTCGATCCGTTGTCGAAACCTCGCCGAGAGAGTGATATCCGCTCTTCAATGACTTCGTCTGCCTCCTCGTCATCGCTGACAAACGAGACTGTGCTGTCGGCCTCTTCAGGATCGTCCGTGAGCTTGTGGATATCGACGTCGACGTCGTCGAGTTCCTGAGTCACCTTCTTGTTGAGTTCAGTCACCTCTTCATGATCGCCCACGCGGCCATCGACCCATGCTGAGATGCGCTCTCGCTCGTCGTCCTTGGTCTCGATTTCCTCCAAATCGTCGATGAGGCCCGACATGAACTCGGTCGTGTAGTCCTCTTTCTGGGTCTCGTACGCCCCCCTGAATGCCTCGTCAAGGCCGGATGTCCCGTCAGTATGAAAGAGAACGACTTTGTTGGTTTGTTTCGTGTTCTCCCAGGCCTGTTTTGAGAGATTTGCCGATCCGAGAATGAGCGTGTGACTGCCATCGTGGTTGGTGATCCGGTACAGCTTGGTGTGAAGGATTGATCGCGATGAATCGAGATTGTATATCCTGAGTCGATCGTCCTCGATGAGTTCCTTCATCCGATACGCCTCATCGACGTGATTAGTGAGTTTATCGCGGTATTGCTCCGGTGTCCGGTCGCCTACGACAACCTCGAGAGAGTCTATCTCGATGTTCTCGTCTCTTTCCAGAAGACGAAGGATGAGTTGGGGGGAGTCGCAGTACGTTATCGTCTGAACCTCTGCAGCGTCTTCGAACACGTCAGTAAACGACCCCCACGATCGGAGGACTCGAATCTCCGTCTCGACATCATCGTCGTCGAAAGCTGTCTGGAAGGTCCACGTATCAGTCATTTCTACCACCTCCGACAGACTGCGGGCTGTCACAGTCAGGCCGGGGTCGGTTGCACAGTGCAGTTTTGGGAAGGGTTTCGGGAATCATGGATTGGTGAGTGATTCTATTATCGGTCATACGTACGGAACTCCACGGACGAGCTCTCCGTTCAGGAGGAACCCCCTCCGTGCGTGGTCGGCACACCGGTCGGCGTAGTAGGTCGTCACTGGGAGTCGAGTACTCCGTTGCGCACTTCCAATGTGACTCTCACTCAGCCAGTACACCTGCTTCAGTAGCGTCGCCATGGGTGTATCTCCAGATCGGCGAACGATACGGAGTGCCCGGGGAGTCCCCAGTCCGTCGCTCTCGTCGAACTCTGGGCGCCCGGTCGTCGTGAGGAATCCGTAATCCCCGTGTTTAGCGACGAAAAGACGTCCCTTGTTGTCGATCTTGAAATCGCCGTCTTCGCGGACTGCGGCACGTGGAGCGCCACTCTTTCGGATGTCGAGGATGTCGATATCAATCTTAGTCTCCGCGAACGGTTCGAGGATCTTACCGACGTCTTCGAATAGCCTTCCGTCTCGGTGGATAACGATACTCTCCGGCGATCTCCCCTCCGATCGAACGAACTCCCGGTGAATGTCTTTGAGTACGTCGACGATAGCGTCCTCGTCGAACGTCTCGCCGGACTGTAGCGACTGCGTCTTTGACACGAATACCGTCCCGTCGGCAAGCACGACGTTCGCACTGGCGCCCAAGAACTGTCCTGATGCTGGGTCCCGAGTCGCGTCCAGTCCGACGAAGCAATCAACATCGCCAGGCATCTCGCCGACGCGCCACGGGACACCACCAGCACCTGCGACGAGCCCGAGTGCCGTATTGTCTGTAACCCACTTGTTATCGAGGTTGGTCATCCGAACCATCTGCGTCGGAATACGCTGTTTTCCGAACGCTTTCTTGAACTCTGGATATGGATCGTCTATCGTACCTTCAGTGATCGAGTCGGCGTCAGGGGATGGAACGACGACCAACGCCACGTCCACATCGTCAATCACAGCGGATGCTTCGTTGTACTCGATTGCCTTCCCCAGTTCGTATTCGCTGTAGGTTTTCTTGTCTGGAGGGCATTTGATGTCTCGCAATTTCCTTTCGAGTCGGCCACGGAGTGTCTCAAATTCGTCCGCAACGCATTCCGGAACGAGGTAATGAATATGGAAATTGGACGGAGGTTCGTAGACACCGTGGCGCTGGAGGCCTCTCCTTGGTACACCAGCTGTCCGCCCGTCCCCAAACTGGAGATTGTTGGATCGGCTGACTTCTGCCGACATGAACGAAAGGCTTGGGCCGGCTGGACTCGGATCTACCTGAGCGTCAACTTTTGGAAGTTCGCCGAGTTCCTGAACGAACGCGGTTGTCTTCTGGAATCGCTCATTGGGTAGCATCTTTGCTGACTGGTCCCATTCTCGGTGGAATTTTGGTGCGACGGCTTTGATTACCTCCTTCCGTGGGGCGACCCGGAGTAGGTGAGGAACGTGGACATCTGTCTCGTCATCATCTGGATCATAGTTTATCTCGACGAGCTGTGGATCCACGTCGCGAAGTTCGTCAGCAAGATTCTCTGAGATACGGCCCTTCTCTTCGTACCAGTCGGCGAGCGATTGGTTGCCGAGCTCTGGAAGCGAATCGGTGAAGTGTGCATCGGCGAATCGCTTCAGTGTTCCACTCCCCGGGGTATCATAGGTGTCTGGATCGTGTTCGACAGGTGTATCGACGAAATCTTCGATGTCGGCATCCACCTGATCCACGTACTCGTTAACAGTTATTTGGCTCCGAGTGTGGTACCGCACTTCGACTCCGACGAACGCATCGCCCGACGGGAACAGTTCGATGCGCGCCTCATACGCGAGACATGCTTCGAAGAGAGAATCTGAACCGACAATAACGGGATCTCGTTCCAGAATCCGGTTGATTTGCTGTGCTTCGTAGGTGTCTTCGTCAACAGCTCTCTTGAGTGCGTGCTTGAGCAACCGCTCGATCTGATTGTTCTCCCTTCGCTCAGCGGCTCGAAGCGCCGTCTGCTGTTCCTCAGCGAGTACGAAGGGGTCTGGTAATTCAACACTCAGACGACCTGTTGAGACGATTTTTAAAACTCCCGCATGGGTTACGAGCGAGTCAGTACACTTTCGAAGGTACGCCGCTAAGTCGTACGTGGCGTCCATCGGCGAGTCGTCGAAGGTTCCCTCCGCTTGTATCTGGTACTCGTAGACTGACAACTCAGCGAAATCGCTGTCTATGGGATATAGCGATAGATATGGGAGACCGTCCTCAACGGCTTCGAACAACTGTTTGTTTTTAGCTATCTCTTTGGGGGGATCGATTGGGGTGGCCCGCAGTCTCGAGGAGCCATTCAAGCTTTTCTCTCCTTGGAACACGTTCCCCCGCGCGTTTTCGAGTTTGTACCACTGCTCCAACTCCCAGTCGAAATCACTCAGTGCGTTATTTTTCCAAATCGTGAGCGGGAATTTGTTTCCGGCAGTGTCAACGACCTCGAATCGCTGTGCCATCTTTTTAGATGGACGATCCAATTCCGCCATAACCTGCACCCGCATGTCGATTCGCTCCTTGTCCTCAATGTCGGGCTGGGTTACCATCTACCTCAACAGTCAACACCCAGTGGCAAAAGTTTAACGACTAGACACATTACAAACACAGTAATGTTGACAAAGGCGTATTTGGAGAGTAAGATATTCTCGACAAGGGATACTCGAAACTTGGTTCACTCTGCTTATGCGGTTCTTCAAGTTCGATTCCAGAACTGTCTGCCGCTGCTGACCTCTCGTTTCATACTGTTTTGTCCGTAGTGCCGATCGGCACGAGCACCGATACACTATATAGAGACCCAACCTCCACAAACTATTTCAATAGATAGGGACATCGAAATGTGGGAAGACTTTTGCTTGGCGGGTATAGATACGGCGTATATGCCGAATGTGGAGTCAGGGAAAGATTACATCGCTGACATAGAGCAACATAACGAATGGTGGAACGAGGGCCCTTCTATCGAACTTGAGGTGGTTATTGAGCGGTCACCTCGGTCGGATTTTCATAGGATTCTACGCGACATTGATGAGTACGATAAAGAAGGGGTGGAGTCGCTCATCTACCCGATATTCGGACAGACAGGTATTGGAAAGACGACGATGCTCAAACAGTTCGTTGCGGCACTAATCGACACGGTCGATTTCCCAGAGAGCGGTCGAGAATATGATCTCCTCTCTTCGGCCAATCCCCGACAGGTGCTCTATCTTCCTCTTGAAGACTCGCTGTACCATCTGGAATCCCCAGAGGATCAAGCACAAGAACTGACCCAAGTAGTGGAATACTTCCGTTCACACGTTGCGCCTCGTCGCGGTCGAAAATACATTTTCCTCGATGACGTGAACGTACTTGATCTCGGAGACCGCAGAACCAGCGTGCTCCGGGACTTAGTCGACGAAGAGACCTACTTAATTCTCTCCGGAGTTGTAGAGGATCAGGTTGATCTCACTAGGGAGGATAATGCAGACCAAATCGACGAGATTAATTATAATCTTCCCGTCCTTCCTATGAAGTTCGCTGACACTATTGGCTATCCTGAAGACGAGGGCGGGCTTCAGGTAGAATTTGAGGCAGATTTCCCCGAGCAGCTCCGCTCTTACCGTTCTAAAGGACTCTCTGGATCATCTCCGATCAAGCAAATCCGACTCGATCTTGACCTAACTGGCGCTGATCTCAAGGGTGCAGTACAGACCCTTGAGGAACTCTATTTCGAGTATATCGACCCGGACAAGCGAGACGGTCTACATGACGCTGCTCGCGACTATCTTCGGAAGGGGGGAATTCTTCATCAAGCGAAGAATGCGTCGGTCCGAAACGACCTTGTTCGGTCACAGTTCCTGCTGTTCCTCTACAAGGAACTAGCGAAGTATGGTTCGGTGCAGCATCCTGAGAACCTCCACCGACTTTGTTCGTTTGCGGCCAGTCATGCTGGTGAAGAAGTTCAGTATACCGACATCAGTGACAGGATTGGCGTCGACCGACGGACGGTTGACCAGTATCTCAACCTGCTTGATAAGGAGGGAATTGTCGTAACGGAGTCCCAGGACTTCTCACTTCGTCGGCATCGTCGCACACGCCTCTATCCCCGTAATCCCCGACACGCGGTACTCCTCTCACAACGACAGGAGCACTATGGTTTCGAAAAGTATGAGCAACAGAATGTACTCAATCACGAGTTTGAGTACAAACTCGCTCGAATGGTTGCGTTTGACCATGCTAAGAGGCTTGCATTCCAAGTTGGTGCTTACGATGTAGAGTATTGTGAGACAGATTCTGGGCTTGTCGATTACATTCTTCACCACGACGGACTCGTCGTACCATTCGTGCTCTCGTACCAACCCTACAACGACGCGGCAACCCAGATCGCTGCCGAATTTGATCCTAGTGTCGGTCAACACTCAAAATTTGACAGCGAGGAATTACGAGACTTAGACTACGAAGCGCCCTATCGGTTCGTTATCACGGATAACCTCTCGTCGGAGCCAGTTGCTGAGGGCTCTCTCGTTACCGAGCGGAACGGCGTTTCGATCTGCTACCTCCCGTACTGGCTCTTTTTACTCATCTGCTGACGCTCTCTGACGAAGCGATCACGTTGTCCTGTTTTGCCCCGATGGACAGCAGATACAGACGCTTTTACGGAAAGGCTCCGTCAAACTGATCTGAAAATGGACGCTGCCAGGTAATATGGAATCCCTCAGGTGGTTTGTATGGATATATCGAAACCCCCCAACCAGCATGTTGACGACCTCCATAGGGCGGTTCACGTGGAATCGGTAGTTCGTGGAGCCATTGGCTCTCCGTGTTAACCAACGCCAGCCAATCATACGGCCTATCCGCGCTTCTACATAAGAGTACAAAACTTAAGCAACTCACCAGCCAGAAAATCAGAACTGTTGGTTAATCGGCAGATCTCCGGATGTGACACCTATCAATCTTCTACACCGATATCGGCCGTTGCCTACGGCGATCCCTGTTGGGAGATCACCGTGTCCAACTGTTCCCAGACCATTTCGAACGCCGGCGGATCACCGGTCAGATCCGGCAGCGTGGTCTCCCACTGGTGGCGGATCGTTTCTTGTTGTTCGTCCGGGAGTCCGTCGTTCAGATCAACGGTGAGCCCATCGTGTTTACACTTCGCGTCGAAGGCGGGCCCCACGTCGGCAAAGTTGATCGCGACCGAATCGGTTTCGAGCAGCTGATAGAGATCATAGTAGTCACGGGCGGCCCCGCGCTGGTAGATCGCCCGGAGCTTTTCGGCGAAGATCTCCTCGACGCTGTACGCTTGGAGGTCGAACTCGGGCACGTCTTCGTACGCGTGCGTGTGCTGAACAGGATCGAAAGCGACGTGCTCGTCGACCATCACGTCGATGC
>LFCJ01000926.1_pt1 | contig 19468 bp, 21 predicted proteins | sample 643141 | NCBI WGS metagenome assembly LFCJ01 (sample SAMN03766243, study PRJNA286221) | soda lake metagenome | biome: soda lake; feature: Kulunda steppe; material: water; isolation source: sample B1-Br-g2 brine of Lake Bitter-1 | place: Russia: Kulunda steppe | collected 2010-07
CTCTCTCTCTCTCTCTCTCTCTCTCTCTCTCTCTCTCTCTCTCTCTCTCTCTCTCTCTCTCTGTGGACCAATTGCAACTTGCAAGAACACATGCACACAAATGTGCACACAAGCGCAGGCATGTTTGCTGTGCAGGGTGGCAGATGCTGTACAGCAACGACCCTCAGCTTCCCCAGGCCTTCTATCCAACAGAGCGGCACCAGATATGGCCAGGCGACAGGCTGAGGGTGAGCTGAATATTGTCCTGGCGTGACTGCCATCAGATTGAATTTTTGAGTTATGCAAATGCACAAACTGTTTCACGCTCAACAGCGCATGCCAGGCCGTACAGAAGTGCCTGCTCTCATGCATCTGCCTAAGAGGGCAGACTCCTGCACAATCAGATTAGGTGCAATGCATTGGGAAGGTGACAATCAGGCTGTTGGCGATGGGGAGATCAGGCAAGAATCAGGCGACTAGGGAACCCTCTCCTTAGCGCTCCTTTTCCTTAATTGATGTAAGGAGTGTTTCACTGCCTACTTAGTTTTCCTTCTATTTTCTTTCCTTAATGCTCAACACGCTCATCATGAATGACAAAAAAAACAGTAGTAATTTGGGGGAGCTGATATAATTCTGCTGGCTGGTTGGGGTATGGTAGCTAATTACATGTGCATCTTGTCATAAAATGATCATCACTGTCTTTTCTAAGGCCAAGGGTCCTCAAGGGTAGGGTGGGCAAATGTGGACACATGTTTACGTACAGCTCATTTTCATATTGAGTATGGCCTCCATTTTTCACATGCATCAATCTCTGCGCCTTCTCCATGAAATGCAGGTCACTTGTGACTTTGATTCCAGCAACAAGAGCAGCACCACCCGTGCTGGTAGTTCCCACACGAATGAGATGTGCAATCTGTATGCCATGGTATGACCAATCTCACAACAGCATTTTTTTGGCCTTGCAAGCTGATCTGGTCCTGATACTTGACATCGTTGCCAACGTGGCTGGATTGCCCACAATTTACTTCCACTCTTCTTCCTGGTGCAACGCCTTGCCCTCCTGAAGCATTCCTCGCACAGAGGATGGACACGAGGAAAGGTAGTAAAGGCTGCGCCTTGTGGGCGCCATTCATACATAGGTCTATGGGCGTATGGCGTACATAGCAAACAATGATGACGGCTTCGTGATGGCCTCACCCTCTGGAGCCATGCCTACCTCAGGCAAGTCAAGCTCATGCCTGCTCATATCCATGCCTGCCCCTGAAGCCATGCCTGCCTGAGGCAAGTCTTAGGCCAGACAACGCCTGCCTGCACATAGCTCAGCATCAGACGCATGGGCGTGCTCATTCTTGCCTAGATAAACCACTTGCTGTGCAATGTGGGTCAAGAAAACGCCCTTGGGGCCATGGCCGCAGATGCCGCATTTCCCTTAACACCTCACATGCACCCCCTGATCTTTCTAGCTCAAGCCCAACAGCACATGCTCCTCTGCACGTGGACTCGTGACTGTATGCAGGTGTTTTTAAGCCTGACCCCAGTCCATTTTGGAGGCCCCCACAGCCTTCAGATGTAGCGCCCCTGGCAACAGGCAGCCCAGACATCCAGACACATCCACTAGGCACGGCCATCCTTAAATCTGGTTCTGCATCACATGTCCAGTCTGTATCTGGGACACCATTTGGGGCTGCGCCAGCTTTTCCTGCCCCGACAACAGGTGGGTGGTAGGGTCACACGGGTTACATGGAGAAGTCAAGAAGTGTGATTACTAGACACGACAGTTGGGTAGGATTGCATGGGTAACAAGGATGAGGCCTTCAGTTAAGAAGTGTGACTGCTAGCCAACAACGGGCGGGTAGCATTTCAAGGATTACATGGATAAGTTTTTCATTCAAGAAGTGCGACTGCTAGCCAAGAATAGGTGGGTAGAGGGCCACAGACCCCAACAACAGCAACAGCAAGAACAACAAGAAGAACAACAGGAGGTGGGTAGAGGGCCACAGACTGCGCATTTCATGTCCCTAACAGCCCCTGGTGTTCGGGGGTATGCACCAGGCGGCTGCGGTGTAGGACGTGTGGTGGGCAGGCTGCATCTCAGGGCTTGCCAGCAATTGAGTTGTCATGCTTCCCATGGAAACCGCCACCTGCCACCAGTCTTGCTGCTGCACCCCCCCCCACGCTCATGCTTGCCTGCCCACCGCAGCAAAATGTGTAATTATTTGCACAGAGGCCAGACGGTTCCGTCCGCTCCTGTGCAGAACATGTGCCGAGCAGGCAGCCTGTGCTGTTGGATGCTGTTGTGTTCTGTTGGGTGATGAGGCACTGGTGCAGCCTATTGCGCATGTACTTTTGGGTTCTGAGACCCCAGTGCAGTAAAATATCTTGTTGGGCACTAAGGGCAGCAGTGCAGCCTATTGCGCATGTGTAAATTGGGCGTGGAGGGCACCAGTGCAGCCTAATACCTATGTGTTGTTGGGCACTTAGGTTATCAGGGCAACCTGTTACGCGTATGTTTTGGGGTATTGAGAGTAGCAGTGCATCCTGTTGCACATATGTTGTTAGGACTTGAAGGCAGCAGGGCAGCCTCTTGCCATTGTGTTGTTGGTGCTGAGGCACTGGTGTAGCCTGATGTGTATGTGTCGTTGGTCACTGAGGCACCTGTGCCGCTTTTGCATGGGCACAGCCGCTGAGTATGCATTGTGTGCGCCCCGCAAACACAGCGCCTGTGTTCGTGCCTGCGTGCAGGTCTTGAATCACAGCAAGCACCCTCCATAAAACTGCAAATGAGCGGAGGCTGCTCGCATGCCCAGCAAGGCATTGCTGCCAATGAGGAGGGCACCGGGATGAGGGCCGCTCTGGGCCCCAGACAGCTGGAGGGTGGAGGGTGGAGGGTGGGGGATGTTTCGGGGGTGACTGTTGCCGGGGACGGCGCAGTGTGGGCTTTGTACAGGTGAGCAAGCTTTGCCTTGGCGAGATGTTTTGGGGGTGACTGTTGCAGGGTTGAAATGATGGGGGATGTTTTGGGGGTGACTGTGGCAAGGGGCGGCGTAGTGTGGGCTTCATACACGTGCGCAGGCTTTGCCTTGGAGGGGCGCAAGTTTGTACAGAAGGGGCGCCTACTAGGCTCGAGTCAGGATTGCAAGGCTTAAGTCAGGGTTGCATGCTATGGTGCTATGGCCACCATTTTGTAGCGGAACCGTGGCCACAGCCCTAGCAGTAGCGGCCAGCTAGGGCCCCTGGCACCTCCCAAATGTCTTTGAAACGTTTCTTTATAACATTTGTTCACGTTAGATCATAGTCTTTGCGATGAAACATAGTCAAGTTACTGTGACTGCGGAAGAGTAGAAGCAGTTTTGCACACCTTACCACTGTGCCACGGCCGTCGCGCAGCCTCAGCAAAACCGTAGCATGCAACCCTGGCACAAGTAGCGTGCATTTTTTGCGCAAGAGGTTCAAAGCAAGCTTGAGCATGCGCTCTTGCTTGAGTGGCTAGCTGCAAGGGAAGTGCTGCTGCCTGTTGCTGGTGGACAAGTAGGCGCGTGCCATCCGTGGAGCTCAGCTGCTTTACAAAATTGCACATGACAGTGATAAGTTGCTTACATATGCGGGGATTTTTCTAAATAGTCCTGTCATTTGGGAGATTTAAAGTAGGTTTGGAGGATTCTTTTTTAATTTACAGTGCACGAACGATGCAGTTGAAAGTAATGTCGAATGATTCAAATTTACGTTTGTAGTTGAGCATTTGAGAGGAGAGAGGGCGGGGAAAGCACTAATTGACGCCAGCTAAATGTCCCCTCCCCCCCCTCACCCTGATTCCCTGATACATACATGTTATCACAACGTTTTAGTCTAGGGAGTTGACGTGGGGCCACTACTAAGTTGTTAAACGAAGCAAAACAGGCACATCACAGGGCCCATTTTAGGTAAGGTCTTTGAATCAATGCTTTCAAGTACAGCAAATGATTCAATAAAATTTGAGTGAGTGAGTGATTCATAATGCGCTAATACCCCATACCTGGTTTAGAGGATGCAGGGTGTGCACCCTCTGCTGATGTTCATTCAATTGTGCAGCATGTGCACCCTGCTGATGCTCATTTAATTGTGCTGTCATGATTTTGCTGCAGGGGCTCGAGGTCTTGGACGCAAGATACCTTCCTGGTGAACAACACCATGCGCAACTCATCATACATCGTGGAGAATGTTGTCCTGCGGCTCGATGCCAACACAGGTGAACAGCAGGCATGGTAAGCAGAAGTTCATGTGGCCTGCATTGGTTGATGGGGGCCTTGGTGTCACATTGTCCGTGCACCCATCATGTGCTGTATCTCCATGCCTGTGTGCGCTTATGAATGTAGTGCACTTTGAGTTAAAGGCTGAAAAGGCCCAACCAGCCTGCAGTTGTTTACTGGACCATGTGAAGTGCGCTAGTGCCACAGCAAGATCTGTGAAAGAAGTAAGTGCAGCAAGCAATGGCCGTGTGCGCGCTCGCAGTCACAAGCCCGCTTGCCTCTAAACCTCGCAGGGGCTGTGCTGGCTGCGTGGGGTGGGGGCGTGCTGAGCATGCCGCACATGATCTCTGTGGATCAGGAAGGCGCTGTGTATGTTGCGGATGCGGGGCGCCACCAGGTGTGTTCTGCCCACTGGGGACTCGGCCCAGGAGGGTGCCGTGTGTGTTGCAGACGTAGGGCGTCACTGTTAGTGGGCCATCCCCAATTGCGGCATATGCTGCTGCTTGTGTCCTGCGTGCCTGCAAGCAGGTGGGTGCGCAGTCATCTTTGCCCTGAGCCCCATGCCAAGCACCGCCAGCACCTAGCCCTGGAGCACGGAACGGTGCTTAGCTGATTCCCTCTGATCCTTGTTTGATGCCAGGTGCTAAAATTTACTGCGTGTGGGCAGCTGCTGTGGGCGGTGGGCCAAGAGATGCAGCCGGGGCGGTCTAGCCGGCACCTGTGCAAGCCCACGCAGGCGGCGGTGGCGCTGGACGGTACGGTGTTTGTGTCCGACGGCTACTGCAACAACCGCGTTGTCAAATTCAGTGCCGACGGCCGCTTCCTGGGAGAGGCTGCTGTGCCCCGCACGCAGGGCGGCCCTGCGGCTGTTGTGGCCCACAGCGTGATGCTGGACGAGTGCGCGGAACTTGTGCTGGTCGCTGCCCGGGAGACGGGCAAGGTAAGCTGCGCGGGTTGTGGCCCACAGAATGATGCTGGATGAGTGCGTAGAACTTGTGCTGGTCGATGCCCGGGAGACGGGCAAGGTGAGCTGCGTGGGTTGTGGCCCACAGCGTGATGCTGGACGAGTGCGCGGGACTTGTGCTGGTCGCTGCCTGGCAGACAGGCAATGTGAGCTGCGTGGGTTGTGGCCCACAGCGTGATGCTGGACGAGTGCGCGGAACTTGTGCTGGTCGATGCCCGGGAGACGGGCAAGGTGAGCTGTGTGGGTTGTGGCCCACAGCGTGATGCTGGACGAGTGCGCGGGACTTGTGCTGGTCGCTGCCTGGCAGACAGGCAATGTGAGCTGCGTGGGCTGTGGCCCACAGAATGATGCTGGACGAGTGCGCGGGACTTGTGCTGGTTGCTGCCCGGGAGACGGGCAAGGTGAGCTGCGTGGGTTGTGGCTCACTGCTGGTGGTGGTAGTGTTGGTGATATCGTCGTAGCCTAGGCCATGGCAAGGTGGTAGTGCTTCAAGTCATGATGGTGGCCTTGCCCATGGCTATCACAGCACAAAGTGGACGAGATGGTGGGTGTGACAGCTGGTAAACAAGTAACTCACAGTTCCAGGTGGCAGAGACGGTGGGTGGATGATGCTGGTGGGGAAAAACCGCGTCCGCCACCTGCTGCCGTGATAGCTAAGGGCAGCAAGGCTTGGGCGCAGCTTGTCTGGACCTTGCCTTCAGCATCACAGTCCACAGCAGCCGACCTGGGATGTCCTGAGCAGTGGGCGAGGCTCAGTGGAGGAGGGCCATCGCATGGCTACAAGACAGTGCCAGGCCTGGCTCAGCTGTACGCAAGCATGTGTTTTGTACTCTGCCCAAGGCAATTGGTGGTGCGGGTAATGGGGGCCCGCAATCGGTGATGCGGGTAATTGGGCTGTTTCCAAGACATCAAATTCATGTGAAAGCATGTGATTGGAGCATGAGTTTTTGATGCCTGGAAAGAGAAGTTCATGGGCACCCCGCCGGCAGTGATCACCTCAACAGTGAGCCGACTCAGGGCTCAGCCTGCAGTCAGGGCTCCTCGTCGGTGTCGGTTGGCGGGTGAGGGCGTGGTCAAGGGGCTGTGCGCATAGATGCAAGCACACGCGGACGTGCGTCTGGCAATGCGCCGTGCTTGCATCTCAGAGGGGGTCCGCACCCCTTTCCCTCCTCCCTTCTCCCCTCCCCCGGCATGCTCTTGACTCATTTAGAATTGAGTCATTTTCTTTTTCAACCCGTGGACGCGCACGCCCCCCTTGCTGGCTCCCCCTCTGCATCTTTTCCTCTGCCTTTCATCCTCTGCCTCCCCCTCTGCCTTCTTCTCACCCACTTTGTGCTGACAAGGTGCAGACAGGGTACCCCCAACAAGGCATCAGACTCCCAATTAGGTATCCGTACAAACACAAGGCATCAGTACAGAACATGTGCCTGGCTTGCTTCTGGAGGCAGCTGCCCGGCCCTGGGTCATGAGGGCGCCCTACCTGTGGCTGGCTCCTCATTTCTGCGCGTGGTAACTCCATACCACTTTTTCCCTACGCAGTGGCCCACACCAGCATTATTTCTATGTGGTGGCCCTTGACTCTTCATGGTTGGCCTTAATTCCACGTGGTGGCGCCACAGGGGGAGTTATGGCTGCGCTCACCCATGCTGCCTGCAGGTGTACGCCTTTGACATGGCCAGCCTCACGCTGAAGGACACCTTTGACCTGTCTGCGCATGGAAGGGTGTGGTCGCTCCTAATGGGGCCCTATGGCAAGGTGTTGGCCCTGGTTTGGGAAGAGGGCCAGGTGAGCAGTCAAGGGGTGCTCTGAGGTGATAGCCATACCACTGACATGTGACAGGACAGCGATCATGATTTGTGCTCCAGAGCAGCCAAGCTCTGAGACAGGCTGCGTGGCAAACCCTGCCTGCTCTCATGTGCATGCAGTCCCCAAAAGTCTGGCACGTGGCTCATCTAGGGTCAACGGCTGGCTTACATGAACACTTGTCATGCTGACAGGGAACAGCCTTACTGTTCCGGTCGCTTACCAGGCCCCCCTGAAGCTCCCGCTCCAAGTCATCCTGCCTGCTGTGGGGACAAGCTGCCGCTTGGCTGTGCACACTCCCATGCACGCTGCTTGCACACGCCCACACTTGCGAGCAGGACGCAGTGCTTGTGGAGGTGGGCGCTCGAGGGGGCAGTGCCTGGGTGCTGCCTGGCCTGCAGCAGCGATTCCCCCACGACATCGCCCTGACAGCAGCACCTGCGTGGTTGACCGGCGCGGCTGAGCGGCTGTTTGCCCTCCTGGTTGCACCCGTGTGTGCTGCTCCTGGCTGCGGGCCGCTCCTCAAATTTGTACTGGAGCCTGCCGACTTCCAGTGCCCACAGGTAGGTGTGGACCCTCAACCCTGTCTCAGGGAGGACATGTGTGCCTACTTTCTAAAGTCTCAAGTATGTTGCATGCGTTGAGGTCCACGCTAGCAAGTTTGGAGTCGATGCTCACGACCTCAAGTCTTAGGCGTGGGGAGGATTCAATCTCACAAATTGATTGCATAACAATAAGAGTTGCCTGCATTCTGACTTGACCCAGAAATCTCACAGCATTGCATACAAATGATAGGGTACACTTCTATTGCGCGTCCAATCTGCTGAAAGGGTTAGTGTCTGAGTACGCTTTGACATGGCCACCATGTTGTCACCTGAAACGCCGTTTTTGTAGGTGCCTGGTCAAAGCTTGGACACAAGAGCATCAGCCTCTTTGCTGAATTTGGACACTAGGGCTCCTAGACTTGGGGAGATTCAGGGCTTAGAGTTTGGACCGGTCAGGTCAGGTTGGGGGGCGCTGCGCTTCAGGCAGCCTGTAATGCAGCACATTAATATAGGGCTGGTGCTGGTGTTCGCGGCAGTCGTAGGAATGGCAATAATTCTTGCAGCCAGGGAGGCTCTGGGGAGGTGTGTGAGGGGTTAACAATACCCAATAGAATAAATAAACGTTACCCAATGGAAAAAATGAAATCATTTTTTTCTAACCTGGTAGGGTGGATGCCTTTTAGGCCAAGCACCTCTGTGATATGAGATGAGGTTAGGTTAGGTTACAAAGCTGTACCTGCCAGACGAGGGCAGCTTAGCTGAGATGAGAGCAATGTACACTATTGATGTACTCGAGCTCCGGATTCTTGAGCAGGCGGCGGGGCACCTGCGATGGAAAGTTAACTATCTGCCCCCAACCCTGTGGGTTTGGGGTCCGAACCTGGCTAAGCTGCCCTCATTCGGTGGATACAGCCTTGAAAACCTTACCTTACCTATTGATGTACCTTCCATTGAGTCTCAGAAAAGCCTGAATCCATGGGGGTTCTGACAATGCCGAGTTACAAGTTAGGGTAAACCGCCAGCCAGGTCGTTAGGCTGATTGGTTTGTTGGTGGTCTTCGCCAGCCAAAAAGTAGTCCATGTCCGAAATGAAATGGCAGAGTTTGTTTTGCCGTTGAGAGAAAGAAGATCAAACAGTCTGACTGGGCAAGGAATGTTAAGTATAAGGGGCCTCCATAGAAAAGGATTGGCAGAAGGGAAGTAAAGAAACGAGTACTTCTTCTGAGAGAGCACACAAACAAGTCTTGACAGTGAAAAAGAACATGCACCTCATTTGAACAGCAGCACAGGAACACTTGTCACAGTGGCCATTTCCGCCCCGCCAGATGGAGGATTCCACCGCGGGAACCTAACCTAACCTAACCTTCCACCGCGGGAGTATGTGCTCGCAAGTGAAACCTATATAAACAGGGGTGAAACCTACATAAACAGGGGTGACTACCGCTTTGTGGTAAGGGATATGTTCAACTTATAAGTTAGCTTCACAGCCAAGGCACATGTGACAGCCATGGAAATGAAGTAAAAAAAGTGCACAGGAACACCTACACAGGTGACATTGACAGTTCTCAATAAGGAAGCCGTGGAATTGCTTACCTCTGTCAGGGCGCATTGTCAATGCAAAACAGCTTGAACTCCCTGCTCCAGCGCTCGCAACTGCCCAGGCAGTTTTCGCTGGTGTACAAGGCAGAGCCCCACCGCACAGCACCTCATGCAAGGGCAGCCTCGCTGGCCACTCTGCCGTGCCTGATGCAGTTAGCGAGTAGGTACATCATCCCCCCCCTGCCAGGCTTGATGAGCAGGCCACCATGGGCTCCAATTTGGAAGGTGCCCATGTCCTCAGGCATGTGGCCATCAAGCCCTGCTTGGTCAATCCAACAGTGTGGGGCCCTTGTGGCCGCTGCACGTCATCATGCGTGCTAGGGGTCAGATTGGTGAGTGCATGTGCGCAGGTGTGCGCGTGCTTACGCTTGCTACCTCTCTGTGCGCATGTGTGCATATGCACATGTGCATGTGCGTGTGCGTGTGTGTGTGTGTGAGCGCGCGTGCGTACGTGTGTGCCTGTGTGCGTGCGTACGTGTGTGTGTGTGTGGCGTAGGTTGCCGAGTTGCCTAATCGTTTTTAAACAAAAAATATTATTGGCAACCGCACTCCGTGTCACTTCAATTTTTCGGGGGGTTCTTAAAATGAAAGGTCTGTGTGAGCGAGTATTTTTTTTCAATTTAAAATTTTTGAAATTCCAATAATTTTTATTAGAGCCCTTCATTATTTACATATTTATTGTCTACATTCACTTGTGTTCGGGCATGTGCTACCAGCAAAAGACTTCATTTTTGGTGAATTCGACCTGACAGCTGTATCTCGATGCAAATCAGCAGCATTACAAAGCGCCCATGCACGCTCTGTCTGCAACCCAGCAGCATGCCAGCAGCACTTCTTCCTGTCAGGAGAAGAGCGAACCGCACCCTTCTGTCTCTACAGCAACAGCCCACCCTCCCAAACCACGACCTAATGCAGCCTTCTATTTGCTCCAACACCGCGCTTGCTTCAAGCAGCAGTGGAGGCAATGCCGACCCTATGATTCTCAACCAGCAGGGCTTAACAGCACAAGAGCCTGGTTCGCGTAGCTTTCAAGCAGAACAAGAATGGTAAGGGAAGCCCTGCCCCTGTCTTCGGTGACTAAGCAAGGTAGATGGCCCTTCCATTGAAGTGTCGTTGTCGTTGTGCCCGCAGGTCCATGACCAAGCTATTCAAAGCCCTAGGCAACTTCATGGGCAGCTGCTTTAGGCTGCTGCCCAGGCTTAGCACACCCAGCTTCCCAGATGCCCTCAAACGTCTGGGGCTTGTGCTTGCAGCTAGTATGCTCATGATCATAATTTTGACATCCATAGATGCCGCATGCTTATGGATGTACGTAAGTAATGCCCGCAGGCTGGCATGATATATTTAAACGGTCTTTCACCCAGTAAATGCCCTGCTGATGCCAGGGCTGTTGATGATGATGGTGATGGTTGAACTTAATGTGCCCACTGCATTGTGATGAGCAACTGCTTGCTCTGGCTCTTATTTCCTAATCCTATATTCTTTTATATGGTTACTAACATCATGAGGCAAGCAGGGTGATTGCCTACTTGTCCTAACAAAGCGAGTCCGCTCCCTGCCTAGGAGCCTGAGGTGAGTATGATATGAGGGAAGCATGATTGATCAGGCGCTAGAATTGCGGGGCCTTGCGGTAACATATGGTTAGTAGCAGTTGAACTTGCCCTCATATAGCCAGCTTAAAGAAATGAAACAAGGATTATGATCCTCAGGGATCCCGACATTGATGCCCTGTGGGACATTATGCTGGGTGAAAGCAAATGGTTGTGTGAGGCTGTGCCCTCAATACACTTGCATATGCTGTGCACGCTCAGCCTGCCAGCAACCTGCTCAGCTGCCCCATCCCCAAGGCAAAGCACAAAAGAAACGAGCGGCCAGTGTGCACCTGCACTGTGCTTGCATCACAGCACTTTTGCCATTGACCTTGGTGCAGCACACCTTCCGCTCGCACGCCCCATGACGACACTGCCCATGCATTATGCGCACCCACTGCGGTTATTCAGCACAGAGCTAGCATCGGTTCACGGTCCTGGTGCAGTACAGAATCGGGCCATTTGCGGCTTGTTCACTTTGCCGTTTAACCAGCTGCGGATTGCTGGGGGCCTGGTTCAACAGCCCTAATCAGCCCCAACAACATAATCACAGAATTCTTGTGGCCCACACAGGCATAGTTTTGTCGCACAGGGCATCAGTTTGATGACCGGGTCCCCTGGTGGCTTTTTTTTAAGGAGAGAAGGGTAGGTTACAAAGCTGCACCTGCCGAACAAGGGCAGCTGAGCTGAAGTTAAGGTTTCAAGGCTGTATCCGCCGAACGAGGGCAGCTTAGCCGGTTGGCCTCCCGTGAGGTTCGAACCCCGAACCCACAGGTTGCGAGGGTGGATAATCGACTTTCCATCTCAGGTGCCCCGCCGCCTGCTCAAGTATCCGGAGCTGCAACTGAAGCCATCAAAAGGCAAGCAAGGTGGTGATCTGAAATATAAGGATAGACACTCGCATATGTCCAGTGCAAGCACTAGGCAGCCCTCCACTGGGAGGCACCTCCAGAAGAGAGGATCAAGGAGCTGACTGTAGGCCAGACGGACTCTGGGACAAATCATTAACAACCCTGTTGTGCTCAATAGAATACTGATAAGAACTCCAAGCAAGTTGCTAGTACTTCCAAGATAAGGGTTAATCGCCAGCCTGGTCGTTAGGCTGGTTGGTTTATTCGTCTTTGCCTGTAAAAAAGTAGTCCATGATGTCCGAGATGAAATGGCTGAATTTGTTGTCACAACGGTGCCTTGCTAGTAGCACCTGCACGAACTCACCAGGGATGCGGAGACCTGTCAAAAAAAGAGAAAAGCCAGGTCGGGTTAGGTTACATAGGCTATGTAACATACTGTACCTGCCGAACGAGGGCAGCTTAGCTAAAGCCAAACGGGCCTGCAACCGAAACCAGCAAAAGGCAGGCAAGTTTGTGATCTGAAATCTAGGCACAGCATTCTAGGTCACTCATACACAAACAAGGCCAGACCTTCGGTGTCTTCTTGGCTAATAAAGTCTCTTAGCCTGTTTGAGCTACGCAGCTCCAGTGTACTAGGGGGGGAGCAGAAGAGTTGGCGGTCCTTGACGCGCAAGTTTGCCAAGTCAGCACTTGAGCAATCTAAGAGGACATGCTCTTCATCTTGCACACAGTGCCAGTTGCATTTAGTGCAGATTCCAAGCTCATAAGGAACTCTTTGCTGTTGCCGGAGACGCTCGACATTCAAGTTGTGACCAGAGAGTCTGAGCCTGGAAAGAGCGCGCGAAAGATGGTTATTGATATTGTGTCTTAGGTATGAAGGCAGAGTTGTTTTGGTTGCGCGTTTCTAATCGTCCCGCCAGCCAGTCTGACTACCTATGGGCACTCCAAAATGGGTGTGATATGTCCTCATGGCTCTGCTGGAAGCATGTGCATCATGTGGGTGAATATGGTCCAGGTCTCTCCGTTCATGAATGGTTTGCTCATGCAGTAACATTTCAAAGTCGTGTTGATTTTGGAACGGCTCATTATAGCAGAGATGTGCACATCAGCCTCAGGTATTTCGTAGAAAGCAGATAAGACCTCAAATGTCCAGCTTCCATTTTGGTGAGCCAGCCTTTAATCAGGCTCATTGATCTTGCTCAGTAAGGCATTTTTGCTTGTCAACAGACTGTTCCAGAACAACACACCGGAACCAGTAGAAGCACAGGGGCAGCTGACCTGTCTCTCTCAGTAGGCAATGTGTATTTGTGCTTCGTTTCACACCCAAAAGCACGCTATACTGCAATAACAGAAATACCTACCAAAAGAAGAAATGTACCAGAAGCCCAACCTAGGTATGCATTAAGAAGTAGGACAGGGTACAAAGGATGGGGGGCTCTCAGCAACAGCAACAGCCTAACAGCCTTTGTCCAGGGTCCGAAGCTCTAGACAGGTCACACCCAATCAGCGCTAGCAGCAAATCAATCTTGTGAAAGAAGTATTGTGAAAGCACTAGTCCTGGGAGCCAGCTTGAGGCCGCCAACTAACAGCTTAGCGTGCTTTGTCAAAATCTCTGCCCAGCTGCCGCCAACGATAGCCTCCACAGTATCCTTATGGGAGTGGATTGCACCATTTACAGCCCTTACAGCATGGAGCCTCTTAAGAACCTTGGTCTTGGTCCGCTACCAAGCTTGCTATACAGCATATATGAAGCTTCATGCTCATTCGGTCCAGTATGCGTATAAAATTGTTAGCAAAAGACATGCTCTTGAGAAAACTTATGTGACCTCTCAGCGCCAAGGTCAGGAAATGGGTATAGCTAGTCACATACCTGATGCCCATTGACTTTTTCTTTTCTGTTTGGGGTGATACATTGCACAGGCCCTAAGTGACCCCTTTCCCTTTATTGATGTAGGGAGTATTTTCCCTGCCTACATACTTTTTAAATCTTGGTTCTATCCAGATGGGCTTTCACTTAAGTCAGTTGCCTCACCACTTTTCAAATTGAAAGCTCAAGAGGCCCTGCATACACTTGGTTGTGTGAAACTTTCCTTACACAGTCAACAGGCAGGTGGGGCCCTGGGGCAAAGTTTACTGTCGAGCTTAAAATAGGGAAGTGTTGACAATCATCGGATTCCTGACAAAGGACATGGACATTACCTCATTATTATCTCATTTATTTGGAGATATGTTAGTGGGATATGAGATATCATATACATCCTTACTTCAACAAGGTGTCAGTCAGGCGCGGGTCTGTCCCCACTTTATTTTCCCACATGCGTTGCACACCCTTACACTGGGCTGCAGCTAAACCTGAAGGCAGCCTCTTAATGGATTATCCTTGAAGCAAGTTTGTAGCGGCATTCTGAACCCATGGGCAGGCTGCATACACAGTACGTTGTTTTCTGATGACTGGTCTGTGAAAGAACGAACAATTGGTGGCGCCGAAAAGCACCGTTGGTCCCGTAAATTACACACTGGAGGTCTTGAGGGTCTTGGACAGGTCTGGTAGACAGATCTGGTAGTTATGATAGACAGGAAGTCTAGGTATGGACGTCCCGGTCATACATGAAATTGTCTGGTAGAATGACATCACTGAAATTGCCTGCTTTTACTGGGGGTTAGACAGTCTTCCTCTGCGCTTCTGTCCAGTCTGAGGAGGGTTCGTCTGGGGACGGTATGTCTGGGGAGGGTTTTTAAATGTTTGAAAATAATCTTGTCTGGTGGTGTCTTGTTGAAAAGTCTGCCTGTCTGCTTTTTGTCTTGTTTCGTCTTTGGTTATGGAGGCTCACTGCTCATGGCTCTCCAGTAGGGTCCTAGAGTCAGGTCTTTGATTTCGATATTGTCATATGGCTCCCAAGAGTTATGCTTATGGGCACAGCCTTTCCACTGGATAAGGAATTGCCAAGAATGCGTCTCTCCTTCTTGAGGGGTCTGTGAGCAAGTACGTCTTCAACTTCATACATTGGGAACCCGTCTTTGTCTACTTGGATAGGTGAGGGTGGAGTGATGGTGTGCACAGAACGTTTGTAGTGTTTGATAAGGGACACATGGAACACAGGGTGTATGCAGTATGTCTCGGGAAGCCTAAACCACACCGCTGCCTTACCAGTGAGTCTTTCTATTGGAAAAGGCCAAAATACTTGTGCAATGATTTTCTAGTGCCCACTGTCATGGAAAGTCTTTTTTTTGGAATTGAGCAGCACCATGTCTTCAGGGGTGTATTTTGCATCCCTGCGTCCGGTGTCAGCGTACTTCTTTTGCTTCTCTTGTGCTTTGCGCAGATTGTCTTACACTTGTCTAATGATCTGCTGTACTTGGTCTGCATACAATCTGGCAGATGGAACAGTAGAGCCTGTCTGGGTTGTCATGGGTGTAAGAGGGTGTTGGCCCTGCATGAGAAAAGCAGGGGTCTCTCCCGTACTGTCCTTTTAGAACTATTGACCGCACAATCAACTGCAGGCAACAACTCATCCCAGTTGGTTTGGTCTGCGCCCACATAATGTCTCGGCCTGTCTTCAAGGACAGCATTGTCTCTCTCTGTCTGTCCGTCTGTCTGGGGGTGGAAGGCAGTGGAGAAGGCAGTTTGAATGCCGAAGAGTCTGCAGAATTTCGTGAACATATTACTTGTAAAGCGCGTGTGTCTGTCTAATTGAGATTCCTAGGGAGCCCAAACAAGGAAACCACCCTGTCTGCAAATATTTGGGCTGCATCCACTGAGGACAGACACGTCTGTGGTCGTGGGAGCAAAGCGCACAAACTTTGAGAGCTTGTCAACAAATACCACAATTTGGTCTGGTCTGGCGCTCAAGGATGCTTGGGCACCCCATCTGATACCAAATTGTAAAGACAGAGCTCTGTCTTGGATACTGCGCTTGCCCATTGATAGAGATATGTACCATTACATGGCCTCCCTGCTTCAGCTTGGAATGATGAGGTATCGATCTGAGAAGCCAGTGACCGAATTTTATTCTTGTGCAGTGCAGTGCGCTGGAGCTCCAATAGCTTGCACATACACGAGCTTGGCCAATTTAAACTTGCACTGCTAATCAGCGTGGTAGCGGAGCTATTTGTATCAGGCAAAGCAGTAATCCAAGCAAACATCCAATAGACAGGCACGTCTCAATGTGCATGGGTCTCAACGAGTGTCTGCTAGATTAAAGAACATAGTGTGAACACAACACATTGTAAGAATTTGTTAGCCTTTCGGAACAGCAAATGCTAGTTGCACGTAGGAGACACCAAAGATTTGCATCTTGCAAGCAAAGATGAAGAAGACTAAAGAAAACCCAGACATGCAGAAGAGAACAAATGTAAGGCACTGTTAAAATGTGAAACACAATCTTCACAGGCTCCGTTATTGGCTGCCAAGTTCCAGCATTCACATGTAGTAGAGAATATGTTCGCAGCCAGATGCAAGCTGTGCATTTGCAGATAATGCTGTAATGTCCATTTTCAAATCTCCAGACTTAGTGAAGCAAAGATCTGGCATTGCACCAATCTGGTGTGTCAGCTCAGAGCAAAATTCTTAGTAAACATTGTCTAACGTTGCTACTCTTAATTGACATTGTGACTTAACTGAAATTACATTGTCAGAGGGCCAGAAATGCCCAAGGCTCACAGAGGCAACTCGTTAGCGCCTAAGCACATGGCTCAGGTCTTGGCACGCCCAAAGCAAAAGCACAAGCTTTAAGGTTTGTTCAAGCACATACTCAATGAAGACAACCTCAGGCATTTTATTGGTGGTTTGATGAGCATTTAGGGCTTTCGGACTTATTTCTCTCAGGTTTGCTATCCTCTCTAGAACGTCAGAATGTCTGTTTGGGTTAGCAGGGGGAAATGTAAAATCCTAGCTTTTCCTGGTCGCCTGATCAACACAAAATTCCTTTAATCTACCTTCAGGCCCAAGCTTGGTCTGGACTTAAGATCGTTCGACCCATAAAGACTTTTTGTTACATAGTACTCGTCCGGCCATTGAAACAGCCTTCTGTTTAATGCTCACTGCATCGTATATAAGCCTACCTGCTGGCCTGTCCGCACACTGTTGTCTGACTGGCCATGATGTGCTGCAGTTCGAGAGGTTGGTAAGGATCAAGCTCTTTCATCAGAAAAGTGTTTCATATAGCTGGTACACAATCCACATGAATGACTTTTGCATGAATCATACTGCCCTCATTCGGCTGGGGATTGAAAGCAATAAAGCCAGTAAGGACAATTAAGGGAAGTCAATGCCTGCTGCCAGACTAGAATGGGATCAGTGCTCACTCTCCCTCTACAGTCTGACCCAGTGGCCCAGCTCCTTTGGCGCGCCCACCCTCAACTGCGCCCTCGCTGCTTGGCTGGGAACCCTGCGCTCCGGCAATTCAACAAGCGCACAAACATGTGCCATACCAGGGGCCCTGTCTGTGTATGCTGCTTGCAGAGCAGCCGTACATGGAAAAGACAGCTGCACAGACTTGAGCAAAGACACACCTGCCCAGGTTTTGCAATGCTGGAAATAGGGACTGGTTTTGACGTTGCTGCACCTGCAAAGAGGCAACAGAAAAAGCATGGAGATTAAGCGGAGCATGCCCACACATAGCTGGCTCCACGCAGCTGCACAGGTTAGCTTGGCTGCCAGAGGGGAGCCTACAATCTTGAGCGACTGGTGGAAAGGGTTTGCATAGCACGCACACAAGGTGTGCACGCATGCTCACTTGCAAAGTACGTTATTAGAGGGAAGTCAGTGTGCCAGGCTGCACGCTGAGTACAGGATGCGCACTCAAAAAATTGCTGGGATTGCCTCCTGATCTCCTGTAAGGACAAGCTTGATTCACCTGGCTGGCTTCCTTCCTCTTTGGCTCTTCTCTCTCCTGGAATGTGGTCAACTTGCTGGCCTGCTATTGTTCCCTGCAATACGTGTGCAGCGCACAGGCTCGAGGGTTGTTACAAGAACACCTGGACCTTCCTTTTCATCCAAAATCACTCCGTTCTGGGCCTTAAGCAATGTCTTATCTTCAAGAAAAATCTATGGGGATGGTCTACTCCCCTGCAAAGATCTGTCTGTTGCTTGATCTCACCCGCAACTCGTGATCAGGTGTCTCAACCAGCTCATACCTGTGTAAGATTAGTGTGCACGATTCTGAGTCTTCATTTGCACAATCATGGTGTGAAGGCACGCAGGACTTACTCTTGCGGGGGCCGTGGAGCAATCTCAGGCACGCCCTCATGCTCCTGGGGGTCGATCATTGTAAATGGTTCAGACATCGTCAACCAATAAAATAATAAAAAAGTAAATTGTCGAGAATTGCATTGGTCGGTCTGTTTCCATTGCCAAATCAGTGTCACTATCCATTTGCGGTTAGTTGGTTGGTTGATATTTGTTGTTGTGACTGGATCTCTCTCTTTGATTAATTGTAACCTTCCTCCCTGGAGCCTGGAGCATTCCTCAGAGGCGCTGGCCGCCCGGCCAGAGGCCTGGCGTTCCCCACGCAACACGAGCCTGGTTGGGTCTGAGTAAGGATGAGAGCAGAGAGGCAGAGGCGCCTGTGGGATATAGATGGGAGCTGTGTAGCTAAAACACTAGCGCCATCAAATAGCTTTGAGCAATTCTGGCACTAATTGCACAGCTGGCTGTAAGAAATTTCACACGGTACAAAATCATAGTGTTATTAATGCTCTGTGAGCTCTTACACACCTTGAAGAAGCCCAGGGGGGGGAAGGGGCGATGAGACCCTGAGCAGCGACATTGAACCTGCAGAGTTTTGTCCGATTTTGCCACCAAGGGACGCCAAACATAAGAAATGCGGTTAAATGTAAATGAGGCCAGTCGGTGGCCTGGTTGATTTTTGGCGAAATGTTTCCCTTGTGACACAGGGGTGCTATTTCCAACTGTGCTCTCCCGTTGATATCATGACCCCCAACTCACACCATATTTGGGGTAATTAGAATTATCTTTAAGAATAGAGGCCATGGATTGGTGCACTGTGTGGATAATGGCACCTGTTTTCCTTTGTGACTTTTCTCGAATTTCAGACTCCCGGCCAAACACTGCCACCCACACCCCCCTCTCAACATGGAGGTAAAGAGCAAAATATCACCCACCCAAAACACTTTTCAGGTTCTTTAAAGGTTCAGGGATGAGCAACTTATGCGAAGTGATTGACACTGTTTGCCTAGGCAAAGGGGGGGTCCAGCTGCAGGGGCGACCACTTTTAAGATAGCAGTGGCACTGTCAGTGGATAGAGATGAGTGGATTGCATGGTGCACCATGTTTAGCATGACACTATCGTTGTAGAGAGGTGCACATACTCCTGAACCTCTACCAAACAGCGCATCAGCTATCAGGATTCAGGCTTGTAATTTGTTTGAGCAGAAGTGCCTTTGTTATTTTTTGTTTTTTTGTTTTGGAGTAGTACACTTCAGGCTGTTTATCAAGGCCCCTGCACAGCGCATATGATACTCCACACTCACAGAAGGGCATCCTAGTCCAAAAGACTGTGTGTGTTCTCAGATGATAGCTGGGGAGGAATTGGTCCTGTCAATACCAAACTTTTTCTTTGCACGATGTCCTTTCAACCGCACTTCAACCGCTTCAACCGCACTTCAACCGTGCCAGGAAGTTTCTGACGTACCTTCTGCATCTTCTTGACATGTTGCAAACAGATAGCTCCTGACCATCACTGCCTGGGAGAGCATTCACTCTCTCCTCTCCTTGGATGATGGATAAATGTCTGGTGCACTGTACGTATGCCTCTTCCTCATTTCATTCGTCGGAAATGTTTGGCCCATTGAAATGCAGTTGTTTCAATCATTTTTTGCGGTTGATTGGCCGGTTGAAATAATGCGCGGGCCAAACCCCTTTTCGGTTGTTTCAACCGCGGTTGATTCCCGGA
>LFCJ01000927.1_pt1 | contig 19467 bp, 13 predicted proteins | sample 643141 | NCBI WGS metagenome assembly LFCJ01 (sample SAMN03766243, study PRJNA286221) | soda lake metagenome | biome: soda lake; feature: Kulunda steppe; material: water; isolation source: sample B1-Br-g2 brine of Lake Bitter-1 | place: Russia: Kulunda steppe | collected 2010-07
CCCGGCGAGTCCACTTCTTCACATCACTTCGTTCGTTCAGTCGTGGACTCGCCGTAGTCACACTCGCTTCGCTCGCGTGACTCCCGGCGAGTCCAGTTTCACAATCCTCCGAAGCGATCGCGTACTCGAGACCTCGACGAGTGACGAGCTGGCCAGCACGTCGCGATAGTCGTCGATCGGTTAATGGTCGTCGCCAGATCGCGCGGCACGGGTGTCTCTCTGAACTTGTCTCCGTTCCCGCGTCACATTCGTAGCATTGTTTCGGCATCGGTGTCGACGACGTCCTCGGGAGTAATGTCAATCGCCTCGTACGATCGGTGCCCACAGCGTGCGCCGAGTTCGAATACTGGATGCGAATAGTCTGAAAAGGGACCTCACTTATTTCTCTGAGAGTACTGTACGGTCTGCCGATGGTCGAAACTCTTCTAGCGATCGGCGTCATTGCGTCGATATTTGTCGGGTTCAATATCGGGGGTTCGTCGACGGGGATCACGTGGGGGCCGTCCGTGGGTGCCGGTATCGTAAAGAAGACGACTGCAGCGGCTGTGATGACCGTCTTTGTCTTCCTCGGCGGCGCTACCGTCGGGCAAAACGTAATGGACACGCTCAGTGAAGGGATAATAACGATCGATCTGACACTGTCAGCGGGCGTCGCCGTCCTCTTTTTTATCGGGTTGGGGATTCTCGTCGCCAACGTCTTCGCCGTCCCCGTTCCGACATCGATGACGACCGTTGGTGCAATTGCCGGCCTCGGGTTAGCGACCGGGACCCTCAACTACGAGACGATCGCGGAGATCATTTCGTGGTGGGTCGTGACCCCGGTCATCGGATTCTGGATTGGTGCCGTCATTGGTCGGTACATCTATCCGGAAATCAATCGACGGGTGACGATCGAGAAATCCGAGGGGCCGTTGCTGACGCTCGATCGGCAGGGATCGGTTCCGACGCCGATGCTCGGACCGAACACGACCTGGTCGGAGGTCTGGACGACGACAGTTGTTCTCATTATCGGCTGTTACATGGCCTTTAGCGCCGGGGCGAGCAACGTCCCGAACGCCGCTGCGCCGCTGGTCGGTGAAGCCGGGTTGGACGTGAACACTGCGGTCATCATCGCGACGCTCGCGATCGGTCTCGGTGGGTTCACCATCGCTCGCCGGACGATGGAGTCGGTTGGCGGCGAGCTCAGTGACATTCCACTACTCGCCGCACTGTTCGTCATGGTGACCGCATCCACGATCACGACCGCACTCTCCTGGATCGGGATTCCGATCAGCCTCGTGATGGCGACGGTGATGTCGATCGTCGGCATCGGCTGGGGTCGGGCGACTCGGCCGATCACCGTCCGCGAGGCAGTCACCCGTGACCCCGAGTTGGAAGATCGGGAGATCCAATTCGGTGCGATCGTCGCCCAAGAAGAAGAAGACGAACCGGCGCCCCCGATCGGGGAAGAAGAATCGGAAGAAGTGCTTCACGGGAGCGACCTTTTCAACCCCCGAGCGGTCATCAAGTACGTCTCGATGTGGATTATCGGCCCGTCGATGTCGACACTCCTGTCCTACGGGTTCTTTACTCTTTTCGAGGGAGTCATCTGACGGGGGCACTTACGTCACTGGCTGGCATATCTGGGTATATGCTCTCTCGAATTCTCGTTCCGATGGATGACTCCGAACCGGCCGGTCGCGCCCTCGAGTACGCGCTCGATAACCATCCCGACGCCGAGGTTACCGTCTTGCACATCGTTGGCGTTCCCTCGATGATGATGGGCGACACAGTCGGTCTCGTGCTCGAAGACGACCTCAGCGAAGCTGCGGACGAACGCGCCAAAGCGGTTTTCGACCGCGCCCGGGAGATTGCCGACGATCGAGACCGCGAGATCGAGACGGTCGTCGGCATCGGCCACCCAGCCCGGAACATCGTCGATCGTGCCGAAGACTACGATGCGATCATACTCGGTAGCCACGGCGCCGATCGAGATCGTGCGACACGTCGGTTTCTGGTCGGGAACGTGGCTGAGACGACGTCGAAGCGATCGCCAACACCGGTTACCATCGTCCGCTGACGGAAGCCACGCCTGCCGGTCTGATTCGTTCTCGATCGAGTGCTCGTGATGGCTTCGACGTCGCCCTCCCGGAGGCGACGATCGATATGTCAAGCAGCGTACACCAGAGCGTCACCGATCGACGACGTCGTCGGCACACCCCAGTGACGTATGCACGCAGTCCTGGCAGTGCGGGCCAGCCCGTGCGTTCCCGAACTCGCTGTCGTCTGCCGTCTGGAGATCGGCCGTCAGCTGCGGTCGCATGTCGAGGAGCTGATCGGCTGAAAACAGCTGGACCTCGGGGCCGTTCGTCCCGACGTAGACGTAGCCAGCTCTCCGAATCGGCGTCGCGAACACGTCCCGTGCGGCGAGGAGGTACAGTAGGAGCTGATAGCTGTCGCCGAGTTCCTTTCGCTGGCTGCCGGTTTTGTAATCCAGGATCACGATCTCGCCCTCCGGATCGCGCTTGATCGCGTCGATCTCGCCGATGATCGAGCCGGCCACGCTTCCGTCGTAGTCGGCAAGTTCGAAGGGGACCTCTGCACCGAGTGACTCCCAGCCGGCAACGGCCGTCGCGAAGTACCGATCGATACACGCCGTCGCACCAGAAATGGCGTCTTCGAGCCCGTGACGCCACCCAAGTCGGGTGCAGGCGGAGACCCACTCGTCGCGATCGGTGTAATCGCGCCAGAACGCCTCTTCTGCGACGTAGTGAAACAGGGTCCCGATCGCGATCGGAGACGCTGTGGCGTGAGACGATGCTGAGACGGTCTCGATGAGCGGATCCTCGAACGCACGAACGACGTGATCGAGCACGTGACGGCGCTGGCACTGTCTCACCGTCTCGACGGAACTGTGGCTGTGGCGACGCTCGAGGTCCCGGCTGAGCGTTCTGTCGAGCCCGGTCCGGAACCCGACCGACTGGGGATCGATCGGGTCGAGCGTCCCCGCACGGAGCTGTCGCGCCAGCCCAAGTGCTTCGTCGATCGCGTCCTCGAGCGAGATCGGCGTCTGAAAGTACTGGAGTGAGACGGTGTCGCGATCGAGCCCGGCGTCGATCTCTTCGGTTCGGTCGGTCCGGAACGGCTCGTCGAGCGCGTCGTAGCTGTCGCTGATTCGGTTCCAGATGTCCATCGCGGGGCCGTCGAACCGCCACTCGATGTCGTCGGCAAGACACTCGTTGAGCTGACTGGCAGGGACCTCGGGTGTGTCTGGCTCGCTGCCAAACAGGAAGAGCCGTTCTCTGGCGCGGGTGATCCCGACGTGGAGCACCCGCCACTCTTCTGGCACCTCGTTGACGGAGTGGTCGGTCCACAGGGAGGTTGCGCGATCGCTTCCGACGAGATCGACCAGCGCCGAAAACGAGTGTGTCGACCGCGGATACGGGTTGGGAAATCGGCCGGGTGGCAGCGGCGGCCAGTGGTCGCCACTCAAAAACGGGAGCAGTACGACGTCGAACTCCAGGCCCTTTGCCTGAAAGATCGTCATCACGTTGATTTTGTCGGCCGTCTTCTCTGCCCGCTCGATATCGCCGCCGGTCTCCCGGCTGGCGAGATCACCTTGCAGTTCGAGATACGAGATGAACGACTCGGTGAGCGTCGACTGCGTGACACGCCCCTCGTCGAACGATTCGATCAGCCGTTCGATCGTCGCGAGGTCCCGTCGCTCGTCTGCGGTCAGGAACCATTCGAAACAGGTCTCGCGTTTGAGCTCACCGTACAGCTCAGAGATCGACAGCCGGTGGCGCATCGATCGGAGCGTCTCGATCTCCGTTCGCGCCCGATCGAGTCGGTCTGGCGCGTCGAACTCGGCGTCGGCTACCGATCGATCGGTCAACGCCTGGTACGTGCTCGTCGAGCCTCGGTTGAGTCGGTCCAGATCCGCTTCGGGGACGCGATAGAACATGGCCAGCACCCGAGAGAGGCTGACATCGTCGTGTGGATCGACGAGGACGTTGAGGAAGGCGAGCACCGTCTCGACACCTGGTGCGGTGCCGGCCGTCGTGTCGCCAGCCAACTCGTAGGGAAGACAGGCGTCGTCGAGTTGGCTGGCGATCAGGTTCGCCTGTCGTTTCGTTCGGACGAGCACCGCGACGTCGCCGAGGTCGGCTGCGTCGATATCGGCGAACTCGTCTTTGATCAGCTTCGAGATCGCCGTCGAGACCTGTCTGGCCTGCTCTGTATCCTCGTCGGCCCCGTCGACTCGGACCACGGCGTTCTCGACGTCGTCTTTGTGCGCCGTGAGGCCGTGCGTGTCGGCCGGTAACTCGGCGGCCAGATCGAGGATCGCGTCCGGCGATCGGAAGTTCAGGTCGAGCGAGTATCGCTCGAAGCCGCCGAGTTCCTCGGTAATCCGGTCCATGTTCTCGGGGTGGGCTCCCCGCCACTCGTAGATCGCCTGGTCCTGGTCGCCGATGACGAACAGCTCCGTGTCGGCTCCAAGCGTGGTGATGAGATCGAGCTGTGCGTCGTCGGTATCCTGGAACTCATCACAGAGTACGATGTCCCACTGGTCGACGATCCCCGATCGAACCGTGTCGTCGTCCAGCAGTTCGGTGGCGTGTCGGATGAGGTCGTCGTAGTCCAGAGCCTGCTGGAACGGCCCCTCGCCGCTCAGTTCACGCTCGTAGGCCCGGTAGCCGGCCAGGAAGTCGTGGCTCTGCTGGAGCATCTCGACGTAGGCGACGAGGCGCCCGATCGGCGTCTGGTAGGTGTCAGAAAAGAACGACGGCACGTCGCCCGCGAAGACGGCTTGCGGGATGAAGCGTTCGTACCAGCTCGACGACCCGTTCAGGAGCAGGTCCTCGAGCTCGTCGACGAGATCGACCATCGAGCCCAGATAGTCGGCGACTTCGGCCTCGACAGGGGACCCGGATTCCAATTCGCGCTGTTTGTACTCGAGAACCGTCCGATAGTTCCGGAACCGATCGCGGAACTCGAGTGGGTCGTTTTTGAGCGTCGGGTTTCGATCGATGTCGAACAGCCGGCCTCCGAGGTCGTGCAGCTCTCGGGCCAGCGTCGACAGCCGAGCGATCGTCGCCGTTTCCGGAACGGTCGTCGCGACCTCCTCGGGGCTGACCCCCGCTCGTTTGACCTCCTCGATAAAGGCGATAAGATCGAACTCGACTCGATCGTCGCCGGTGCGGGCGTCGATCGGTTCGACGAACCGGTACTCGAGGTCGTCGACGAGCGACTGGACGATCGCCTGCCGATCGTCGTCGGTGACGAGATCGAAGTCGGGTGCAAGGCCGAAGTAGTAGGCGTACTCGACGAGCAACTGCTGACAGAAGGCGTGGTAGGTGTAGGCATCGACATCGTACCCCTGTCCGTCGTCGAGCAGCTCACTGAGTCCGTTCTGGATGGCGTGGGCGGCCTCGTTCGCGAACGTCAACACGAGGACGCGGTCGGGCGACACTCCGCGAGTCTCGATCGCGTCTTCGATCCGCCAGGCCATCGTCTGGGTCTTCCCGGTGCCAGCCCCGGCGCTGACGATGATCCGATCGTCGGTCGCATCCACGACGTCGCGCTGGGTGCCAAGCGGTGTGAGTTCGGTCACGTTGTCGGTGATTTCTGGTGACGATCGCCCCCTCTCGTCGGTGGCATCCGATGACGATTGGCCCCTCCTGTCGGTGGCATCCGGTGACGATCGGTCTCTATCGCCGGTGGCGTCCGGTTCGAATCGCCCGTCCCCCTCGTCGGTCGCCTCTCGATCGGTCATGCTGTCGCCTCTCTGCCGGTCATGTTGTCCCCTCCCGATCAGTCGTTTCTCCCGCTCGTCGGCTGGTGTCTCTCATCAGAACGTCACCTCGTCGTTGATATAGTCCAGACACATCGATTGGTAGCTGCAGTGTCGACACGAGTTGGCGGCGATATCGGCCCACCGATCGCCGGTCGGCGACCAGTCGTCGGTACTGATTCCGACGGCGGCCTCGGTGAGAACTGCGGGACAGGCCTCGCCAGCGTCCCAGCAGGTGTCGGTCACGTCTCGGCTGGCCGCGACGACCTCCGGACCGGACGCGCCGGACTGCCCATCGTCTCCGTAGCTCGGATACGTTTCCTCAGCGATCGCGTAGTACTGGTAGCTGACGTTGTGGACGTTGAGATCGTGGGCCGCTGCGACGGCGTGGATCGTCGCGTACGCCCGGAGGATGCTGCCGACTTGCCGGGGGTAGAACCCCTCGCCGTCTCGGTAGCCCGCGACCGGATCGCTGTAGGGATTCGCCCAGACGATCCCGTCGAGAGTCGTGACGAACCGGGCGATCTCGTAGCTACCGTCGTCTTCCCAGCAGCAGTCGACGGGGCAGTCGAACGTGTAGCCTCCCGTCTCGTAGGTGTACGTCTCGTCGATCGCGATCGCGCCCGCAGCATGTGCCTGCCCGTACTCGTCGACGTAGTTTGCGATCGCGTTCCGGACGCTGGCCCGGTCGTACTGTCGGTGCACGCTCGCGGATCGCGATCGGGCGTCGGCGGTCGACGCGTTCAGTCGCCGCTGTCGGTTCCTCGCTGCCGTCTCCCGGAGAGCGTCGGTCGTCGCCTCGACGCCGTCGTACTCGGCGAGCGTCGCGGTGATGACGTCCCGGTAGAGCGCCGTCCGGGCGTCGATCGCGTCCTGGGCCGTCCGGGTTCCGATCTCCTGGCGGTGTGCGTACTGGTACCGGCGGGGACAACAGAGGTAGGTCTCGATCTCGTCGAGGCCGATCGGGTCGCGTGTGTCCGCATCGCTGTCGACGTTACTCGCCACTGCGTCCCACCTCCCCGAGCGCTCGATCGATCTGGGCGTACACCGCCTGCTCGAACCGCGGGTCGATCTCGTCGTCGTCCAGCAGTGCCTGGATCGCGCCGAACGTTCGCTCGGCCCGTTGCAGGTCGTACGCAGCGCCCGTGCTGGCCGCCTGCTGGATGCGTTCGAGTTGCTCCCACGGCTCAGCGAGCACGGCCGTACTGGCCTCGCCGTGCGTGTAGATGCCCCGCTCGGCCTCCTCGGAGCCGATTTCGACGACCGGCACCGACTCACGCTCTACAAGGTCGGTGAGATATCGCGATCGGTGTCGGCGGCTCCCGAGTGTCGACTCCGCGGTCCGTGACGTACAGAAATAACACCGGTCGCTCGCGGCTCGTACGCCGATCGCCAGCTGTCGTCTGGCGAGTTCGGCGTAGTAGGCCTCGTCCGGTTCGGAGACCGTCTCGGCTGCGGTGGCGAACGTAGCGCGGACGGCTTCGGCTGTCGGCGTCGTCACGCCGGGATAGCCCGGCATCTGCGTCACCCACTGGCGGGGGAACAGCTGGGTGAGCTGCTTCGATTCGGGGTACTGGCCCTCGTGGACGTTCACCAGGAACACCGCCTTTCGCTGTTGGTGTTTGCAGATCCGTACCGCGTCGACGAGCACCCCGTTCTCTTCGACGTCGACGGCCGTCGAGTAGGTGTCCGAGGCGACGTACGTGATCGCCCGTTCGAGCACTCGCACGAACCCCTCCCACGTATTCGGCAAGAAATCCGCGGTTTCGACGAACGCGGCAATGTCGAGGAGCCGGCGAACGTGGTGGAACTGGGCTCTCGCCTCGATCGGGTCACAGTCGGCGATCCGTCGTTTGAGGTCGGTTTCGAGGATCCAGCGGCCGAGTTTGTCGTGGACGCCGGGTTCGGCCTCGACAGCCGCCATCGCGTCCTCTGGCCACCCGTTCAGTCGATCCGTAAGGATCCGTCTCGCACGGTCGCGTGCCTGTGGATCCGAGGCGGCGTGATACGCGGCGAGTGCATGGAGTTCGCGCACCGTTCGATCGCCGCCCAGGCCGGTCACCGTCGCAGACGCGGTTGGGATGCCGGCCCGCTGGAGGACCTGTCGGGTCGTCCTGATCGGCCCGTTCGAATCTTTGACCAGGACAGCGACGTCGTCATACGTCAAGCCGTGCTCGGTCCGGAGATAGCCGATCTCGTTGGCGATCGTCGCGAGCTGGTCGTACAGCGTCTCTTCGCTGATCGTGTAAATCGGCGCTTCGAGCCCCGCGAGTTCGGCGTCGTCGTCGGTCGCAAGATAGCGGGCAACCGCGTCGGGCGTCGTCGATCGGCCGCGACTGGCTGCCGGTTCGACGGCGAGACCGGCTCCGAGATCCTCGACCGAACCGGGCTCGTTCCAGACGCGAGCGATACTCGCATGGGCTTCGCCGAGACAGACGAGAGCTGCGTTCTCGCTGAGAGTGGCGAGATACTCCCGTTCGACCGTCCCGTACTCCTCGAAGCCGACGGCGATGACCGCCTCGAACTCCCGCTCGATCGTCGATCGGACGGCGTCGTCGTCGAGGGCGTCGATCGCCTGTGAGAGCACGTCGGGTCGTTCGACCCAGCCCTGTGTGGCGAGCCAGTCGTGGAACGTCTCGCGGAGCCCTGCCAGTTCGGTGAGCAACTCGGTGTGTGGCCCCCGCTCCGAGTCGGCTGCGGGGATGTCAAAGCCGCCGTTGTAGCTCGCAGCGAGCAAGACACGACCGACGTCGCGTCTGAACGAGTCGTGGGCCGAGGCAGCGTCGAAGTAGTCGTTTGTCCACGTGTGGCCGTCGAGCACCAGCGAGAGCGTCTCGATTCGCTCTACGTCGGAGAGTACGCGTGTGGTTGGCTCGTGTTCGCTGACGACCGTCGAAGCGTGGCGAGAAATCGTCTTGATGTTCGGGCGGCCGAGAAGGTCGAGGTCGTCGACCAGTGCCTGTGCGAACTCCTCGATGCCGATCGGGAACCGTTTGAGCACCAGGATGTCGGTCATCTCGTAGCCGTCTTCGAGGAGCGATTCGTACACGCTCGCGACCTGTGCCGTCAGCGTCCCGCCCTCGAACGGCACGACTCGCAGGTCGCCACGCAGTGGCGCCCCCTCAGTTGCCATTGGGGACCGATCGTCGACTCGTGTCACTCGGGGGACTGTACATGTCACACAGCAATGGCGGAACTCGACAAATAGTTTGCGGGCCGAACCGGTCCGGACGCTGGGAACAGTCAGTCACCGTCGCCCGCTTTCGGGACCATTACAGCAGGCTTCTCTCGGTGGGGATCGCACGCCTCTGGTGGCCTACTCTCCCCAGCAGTCTACTCTCAGGGCGGCCCCAGCAGGTTTCTCACCGTGGCGTCACAGCAGCAAGGAGATGACTGCGAGCACCAGGAAGATGAGGACGAGCCACTTCGCGATCGACATGCTGAGTCCGGCGACCCCGCCTGCACCGAGTGCTCCTGCGATGAGTGCGATCACGAAGAACAGTATTGCAAGTTCTAGCATGGCTAACAGTAGGAGCGTTTTGCCGAAAGGCATTGGGCCTTAATACGCCGTCAGGTGGTCCAAGCGGTAGTCTGGGCGTAGAGCCGATTGGATCCGGGTCGATCGGGCATCGCGAGCGAAGACGGTCGATCGGCGACACATAAACGCCACGGGCGACTACAAGGCCACTCATCGGTGGCACACGAGAACAGATAATCGGTCCGACCGCTCGGTAAGGTAGCAGTCTCTCGGCAGGAACAAGACGGTAATCGGCCCGTGTCGTACTACTCGCTGAGATGTCCTCGGTATCCCTTGGGCTCGAATCCACGGCGACAGATTACACGTTTCCGGCCAACGGTGATCGCACTGATCTGTTCTTCGTCTTCCATCCGATCGATGACGCTCTTGAGGCGGTCCTCTGCCCAGCCGGTTTCCTCGCGGACCGTGGCCTCGTCGACACGACCGCCGCGTTTGACGAGGAGTCTGAGAACGAGATCATCGTCGGAGAGGTCACGTTCGTCGACGCCGTACTCGATCTCTTCGGCATAGCTCAACGTTTCGTCTTCGGTGTTGGACGGTTCCTCTGCTGTTGGTGTTCCGTCGGTCGAGTCGTCCTCGTCGGTGCTGTTCGAAGACCAGAGGGACGACAGTCGCGATCGAAGTGTATTGAATACCATGATTTGATCACCCGCTGCTGAGTTTGTGTCTGCTTGAACGCGCTCCTACCTTGATTTTATGTTTGCACATTTATATTTACACTCGTTACGGTTTGGGTACGACTACCGTGACGCTCCCGTCACCGAATAGCTCCGGCCTTGCGACCTGCAAGTCGGTTATCCCCTCACCATTCCGACACGCGAATATTGGCAGTCCCGATTTCGGTATCGACTGGGGCGCGGACTCGTTGGCCACCGAGGCGGGCTGTCCCGGGAGCCGAGAGCGCTAACGGCGTCGATCGCGGTCCGTGAGCCAGATTGCGCCGCGATCGTCGCTTTCGTCGTCTCCGTCGAGGGCGGCCATGGCGCGACCGACCACTGGGTGTGTTCGACGGTCGTCACACTGACTGGTTCAACCCCCTGGTACAAACCGTTCCGGGTTCAGACGACAGTAGCCGGTTCCGAACCTATCAGTTCTATATTAATTAGTGATCGGCCAGCTGTACATATTGTCTGTCTGTCAGTTAATAGCTGGCTGAACTGACTTCGTCGTGGTACGCTGCCACCAGTCCTTCGAGTCGATCGTGGTTGTTCGTCGCGTGTGGGGCCGTCAGTGGAGAAATACTGATCCGACCCTCGACGACGGCTCGGCGATCGGTTCCCTGGGGATCCGGAATCGTCTCCGGCGACATCGATTCCCAGACGCGATCTCTGAGGTGGACGGCGTCACCGTTCCGTTCGGCGTCCATGTCGTAGCGTTTCGAGGGGTGTGTGAGTTCGATCGGCGCCGGCTCTTCGCCCGGTACCGGTACGTTGACGTTGAGATAGGTGCCGGCATCGAAGACGCCGCTGTCGAGTGCGTGTTCGACGAGGAACGACGTGACGCGCTTCGCTTCGGTGAAGTCCGCGCTTGCGAAATCGATCTCCTCGAATGGCGTGTCGTTGACATCGACGTACAGCGAGGTCGCGATCGCGGGCACGTCGAAAAAGGCAGCTTCGACGGCTGCGCTGATCGTTCCCGATCGGCCGAGAACGTACTCGCCGAGGTTCGCACCCTCGTTACAGCCCGCAACGACGAGATCGGGAAACGGACCGAGTTCGGCGAGGCCGGCGACGACACAGTCCGCAGGCGTTCCCTCGACGGCGTAGCCCAGTTCATGCTCCCTGACGTCGACTTCGTGTGACATCGAACGGCCGCAGGCGCTTCGATCGTCGGCTGGGGCAACGACGGTTACGCTTGCGTGCTCGCTGAGCGCGTCGTACAGTGCCCGGATGCCGGTGCTGTCGATCCCGTCGTCGTTTGTCAACAGGATCTCGGGGGCGTCATTCATACTCATGGGGTTCGTCGGCACTGCGAAAAGCCCACCGCTTCGAGCCACTCATACTGTCCATCGTTGTCGCCGATCGACGCACCCGGGTCGGGCGACCGACGGTAATTAATCACAGCAATCCGTCTCGATTGGATTACTCGATCGTCTCAGCAGTTGTCGTGTCGGAGCTGAGCGACAGTCGGATACAGCAGAAACGAATACGACTACCCGATTCGATCGACGATCGTCTCCTCGTCGACGACCAGATTGTACGCGCCTTCGTCGTCGTTCCAGAGCGCGAGAACGCTCTCGAAGGAGAGTAGGGCGGCGTAGTCGGCCTCGAGGAGTGCCTGGTTGAACGCGGTCTCCCGCGTGAGGACGGCGTAATGATCGATCGACTCGCTGCCGTCGCTGATCTTGAAAATCGGGTTCGAATCGCCCTCGTTCAGCGAGTGACTGAGTTTCGCTGCCACGAGATCGACCCGATTCGTGACGTGGCGCTCCATCTCGGCCATCGCAGCCCACTCGCTTCGATCGAGGTCGAGGTCGATCCGCTGGCGGCCATCGAGGCGAAGCTGAGAGTATGCAAACTGGACGTCGACGTTGACGAACTCGCCGGGGGCATGGGCCTCGTCGTGTTCGGGTGTGGCCTCGTCGAGACGCCGCTGGAACGATGGGACCGCGAGATCCGGCCGGACGTCGAACGACCAGCCGCGGTCGGTGGGGGTCTCGCCCTCCCAGAGTCGGACCGTCGGCCCGTAGACGGTGACCCGCCGGTCGGTGTCGTCAAGTCCGTCCTCGTCGCTGTCGCCATCCTCGCTGGAGCCGTCGTCGCCAGTTTCACCGTCGATCGCTCTCCCCTCGAGGGTGCGTTCGATGTCACGTAACTCGATCGCGGTGTTCTTATCTGCGGGAGCGATCGCGAGGAAGGTGCCGTCAGAAGCGAGCAGGTCGAGATACCGTTCCGTCACGGCCTCGGGATCGTCGAGTTCGCTTAGCACGTTACAGGCGAGCACGAGATCGAAGCCGTCGTCGCGGGCGGTTGGGTCGAAATCGTCGGCCCCCTCGTCACCACTCACTGCGTCCGGATCGAACGCCTCTGCCGTCGTCCGGTGGACCGTCGTGTGGACGTTCCGACTCGTCTCCGTGAGCAGTTCGTCGAGAACGTCCGCTGCCGCGCTCGGCTCGATCGCGTGGTAGTCGACCAGCGCATCGTCGGGCAGATAGTCACTGAGTCCGAGCGCGGGGCCGCCGACGCCCGCACCGACGTCGAGGACACGAAGCTGTCTGCCGAGTAGCCCCCGTTCGGCGAGATCGTCCAGCGTGTACTGGATGGCTGCGTAGTAGGCCGGCAGGTGGTAGATCGCATACCCCGCTGCGACGTCGTCGTCGTACGTGACGGGCCGCTGGTCGAGATAGCGTTCCTTGAACCGGCGGATCGTCGATCGAAGCAACTCACCAGTGGCGTCTGCGTGCCAGTCGACGCCGTAACGATCGACTAACAGGTCTTCGAGTCGCGACTCATACGCCGCCGGGAACCGTTCGACGGGGCCACGAAGGGGGGAGACCGGCTCGTCGTCGACCGGTACGAACGTGCCGTCGTCGCGTTCGAGGAGCCCGAGATCGGGTGCGTCCTCGCGGAGTTGCTGGCGGACGACCGCCGGGTGCGGGGTTCCCTCGACGTACTCGCAGATCTCGTCGGGATCGATCGGTCGGACGTTACGCAGATACTTCGCGTTCGATCGGATGGCGTCGCGTTGGTCACTCATGTACTATGTGCTGTCAGCTCCCCCGTCGCTGTCGGCGATGGTCATCGACTCGTCCGCATTCGACGACTGCTCGTCGCTCGCTCGATCGTCGTGCCAGGTGGCCGCAGCCTCCCGGTACAGCGTCGCGAGTTCCGCCTCGTCGGCAGCGGCGATCTCCGTGGCGGCCTCGGCGACCGCGTCGGCACCGTCGAACGTCGCCTGGATGTCCGTGTAGACGCGGGGCGTGCCTTCGGTCATCGTCTCTGCGAGCTCTCGCAGGCCGGCGTAGATCGGCGTCTCGAACCCCTCGGGAACCGACTCGGCTGCGAGGGCAAACGAGAGAACCGCAGCGTGGGTCGCCGCCTGCACTGACTCCATCGCCTCGTCGTGTTCGGTTGCCGTCGTCTCGACGAGATCGTTTCCGCTGGCTGTGAGTGCGTCGAGTATCGCATCGGTGGCTGGTCCGGATTCCTGGGACACGACGGCGATCGAACCCGGGGCTCGGTCGGGTGCAAAGAGTGGGTGGAGACTCACCCGTTCGCGATTGGGGGCGTGAGTCGCCATCGCGTCGAGCGGCGGCTCCATCACGCCGGCGAGGTCCACCACTGCACGCTGGGCTCGGTCGGCGTGATCCGCGATCGCGTCGACGACGTGGACCATCGGGACTGCGATGCAGACGACGTCGTAGCTGTCTCGGTCGTCGATCGCCGTGACGTCGCCATCGACGGCATCGGCCGCCGCCCGTGCGGCGTCGGGATCGACGTCAGTGAACGTGACCTCCGCACCGACGGCCCCCCCGAACCACGTTCCCATCGATCCCGCGCCGACGATCAGTACCTCCATCGGCCACGTCTACCCCCTGCCGTCGCAAAAGCCGTTCGATCGATCGGCTGGCGAGAGTGTGCTACTCCAGAGCTGGCCAGACGTCACACGACTACGAGTTGTCTACCGCATACCGATCGTCCAGTTTTACCACGTTCGTACTACTATAATTCATATACTAACCTGTATGTCGTCCTATTTTTGGTAACTGATAAAAACACTCGTACTAGCTTATATATGAAACACGTATGTACAGTTGATCTTCTCACGAGAAGAGCGCGAGAGATGACAATGGCACAGAAACAACACGAAAAGCAATGGAACGGGATCGATCGACGAGCAGTGCTGCGCGGTGTCGCTGCTTCGGGCATAGGACTCGCTGGCTTGTCAGGGCTCAGCGGAGCTGCCACGGCAAGAGCCGGTCCCCCCTGCCATAGATCGTTCTCGTGTGAGGGTGACTACTTCGTCAAACTCGAATTCGTCCAATACTGGGACGACGATGAAGACGCGTATGTATGTCAGTTCGTGGAGGAGACGGATACCGGTCTCGTCCAGATCACGGACTGGGAAGGCAAAGACGGACAGGAGTGCGACCCGATCTCCGTGACGTGGGACTCCGATGGATACGTCGTAACGAATCTGATGGCGTTCGGTGGTCGAGATTGTGAGACCGTGACAGACCCCGGAGAGTCGTACACATCCAGACTCGAAAACAACGGTGGCCAGCAGGCAGCGATCAGTAATCTGCAGTTCTGCCTCGTCGAGGCAGTTGACGGGCCGCTCCCACAGTGTCCGTTCTATGGGACGTCACGGTCTGATCCGACGGAGATCGTTAGCATCCGATACGATGCTGGAGCGGGAGCTATCGTGGAAGAATCGATCGGTTCGATTCCCGATGAGAGCTCGGATTCAAACTACCCGAACGGGCTCGCGTTCGACGACGATGCCAACGTGTGGTACTTCGCTGAAGATACCGGCGTTCTCAAAACGATGAACGAGGACGGGAATCTGGGAATCGAAACGTACGACGTCATCACGCCAAACGGGGAGCCTGTAGCAGGTGCCGCGTTCTGGAACGACACCAACGAGTATCTCTACATCCCGAACGGGAGAGACATGCTGATGGCCGCCGAAATCAGTGGCGGTGCTGTGAGCACTCGGGTCGTTACCGAGTTAGCGTGGTCTGGGGTTGGCCTTGGTGACCTCGCAATTGATAGAGACAACGACATGCTCTACGTGAGCACGACCAGAACGACCGAATCCGGATCGAACTTCTTCAGCGTCGATCTGAACGATCCGACTGACCAACAAGAAATTGTCGCTTCTACCGACAGAACGGCATTCGCAGTCCGATCGCAAATCGCCTTCGACGATGATGGAACGTTGTGGGCACACAACGCAAACGGTGGCGACTGGCGGACGGTAGATCTCGACGATGGGAGCCTGAGTGGCGTAAAGGCGACGACCCGTGAGTACACTGACCTCGCACAGTGTGGGTTCTACGAAGACGACGAATAGGTCTACAGCGAGACTGTCAGAGACATGCACGCAACTCACCACCCACAAGTTGTCGTTTGAAACTCAACGGACGACAACGACTCTCTGAGCAGGGCTCGAGTCAGGATGACAGCTGATACTGTCGGGCAGAAGTCAATAGAGAGGATTCGCCGGACGGACTCGGCGAATCCTTACAACAGTTTTGTCCGACAGTATGACTCTCCCGCTCGATCAACTCTTTTCGACCCAATCTTTGTGGTACAGCCGATACAACGGTTACCCGATGCGGATCACACCGACACAGGCCGTCCTGGTGGTGGCGGTCCTCGCTGCAGTCGGATTTGTTTGGTATACGGGACGGGGGCGCTGGCGATCGATCGCTGCCGACCGACTGCTCTACGGCGTCCCGTGGGGGACCGCCGTCACGGTAACGATCGTCGTCGCGTTCTACGTGCTGGTCCAGAGCACCGTCTGGTACGTGAGCGACCCGGTGACGCTACCGTACGTTACCTGGTCGTACTTCTACCCGATGGGGCTGCTCACAGCCGGGATCGCCCATGCTAATCCCGGACACATCGCAGCGAACATGGCCGGAACGCTCGCGTTTGCCCCGATCGTCGAGTACGCGTGGGGCCACTACCCGCCGTCGAAACGGCCTGGTGACAACGGGGCGGAGACCGGGGGCGACGGAACAGCAGGCCTGCTCGCCCGGCCGTGGCTGCGTGCGCTCGTCGTCTTTCCAGCCGCGCTACTCGCAACCGCGGTCTTTACGGCAGTGTTCGGGCTGGGGCCAGGGATCGGATTCTCCGGTGCCGTGTTCGCGATCGCTGGCTTCGCTGTCGTCACGTACCCGCTTCCGACGATCGTCGCCGCGATCGCTGCGAGTGCGCTCCAGACCCTGTATCTCGCGCTAAGCCAGCCGATCATCCGGGAGACGATTGATCCGGGTGCACCTGCGCCACCGGAGTGGGCAGGGATCGGCTTCCAGGCACACCTGCTCGGCTTCCTGCTCGGTGTCATCCTCGGCGCGCTGTTGCTGCGGCGTCGATCGCGCCGGCCAGCCGTAGATCACGTGTTCTTCGCGACGCTGGCGCTCGGCCTCGTCCAGTCGCTCTGGCTGCTCGTCGGGATTGGTGACGACGTGTTCACCCTCTATCGCGGGGCTGGCGTCGTGCTCGTGGTCGTCCTGACGATGGTGATCACGGTCGCTATCGCCGGCTCCGATCGGCCGCTACCCCGGCCGCTCTCAGTGCTCCCCAGAGCCCCGACGCGCCGCCAGCTTGCGATCGGCTGGCTGGGTCTTCTCGTCCTCTCGCTGCTGGTCGGCACCGCTGTGATCGTCGTCGGTGGCGTCGAGGCACCGGTAGTTGCCGCGGGCGGGTTACTCGTCGCCGTGGTCGTGCTCGCGATTCCTGTCGTTCCGACCGTCCTTCCCGATCGAATCTATGCGGGCCCGATGCCGCGCCGTGACGCTGCAGTCGTGATCCTCGTCGTCGTGACGGTGCTCGTTGCCCTGCCAAGCGTGCCACTCAATCTGCTCGTTGTCGACGACAATACCGTGCCAGGCTCCGGCGGCGTCGACGTCGGAGAGTACACGGTAACCTACGAGCAGAACGCGACCCCTGGCCAGCAGCCGATCGTCGACCCCGGGTTCGAGGATGGAACTGAGCAGTTCGAACCCCAACAGGACGGCCTGATCGTCGTCGACGGCGATCGAGAGCTCTGGACCGTCGCCGAACGCCAGGACGTCATCGCCTACGAAGGGACAGCGACGGTCCACCTCGGCGATATCGGCTGGCGAGAATCGGTCCACGCAGAGCGGACCGGCTGGGACGTCGTGGGCAACGAGAGCGCGTACGCCGTCGATCTCACGGTCGGAAACGAGACGACCCGCTCCTTTGCCACCGACCCGGTCCGGGCGAGTGCCACGATCGACGGGCAGGCGATCGACGTCGACGCGACCGAGGAGGCGTTCCTGGTTCGCGTGACGGATGGCGGGGAGCCGATCGGCGAGGCCGAGATTCCAGCGATCAACGAGACGACAGCGGTTGGCGATCTCGAGGTGTCGACGGAGCGAGTCGAGGTGGACGATGACGGACTCACCGATGACGAAGACGACCGCGTTCGTGTGTTCGCGTCGACCGACAACAGCGACGTGCTCGTCGCCGAGCGCGAGGAGTATGCCGACGACTGAACGGAGTCGTTGTAATCAGTTACCGCCGATCGCCACGGTGCGATCGGCCCACGTTGAGATCGAGACGCCGATCGACTCCAGATAGCGTCTGTTGGCTGTACCGGAACTCACACACGGTGTGCTGACGGTCAACACTGATCCTGCTGTACTGACGTCCCCACTGATCCTGCTGTACTGACGTCCCCACTGACTCTGCTGCACTGACGGTCCACACCGGTTCTGCTGTACTGACGGTCCACACCGGTTCTGCTGTACTGACGGTTCACACCGGTTCTGCTGTACTACCGTTCCACACTGGTTCTGCACCGGTACCCCACACTGTTCGTGGGCACGCTCTTTAGTCGCGAGCCCCGAATACGATCAATGACACGAATCGGGATTGTCGGCGCTGGCGCAGCCGCCGCGGCGGCAACGTACGTTCTCGACGAGACGATCGACGACGCCTCGGTGACGGTCCTCGAAAAGTCACGGGGGCTCTGTGGGCGGGCCGCAACGCGCCGTCGCGACGACGTCGTCTACGACTACGGGGCGAACTACGTCAAATCCGACGACGATCGGGTCGTCGAGTTACTGACCGAGACGCTCGACACCGACGGCCTGGTCGACATCGAAGAGCCGATCTGGACGTTCGACAGCGAGGACACGGTTTCTGAGGGACGAGACGCCGACGAAGACAAATGGACCTATCGGCAGGGGCTCACCCAGATCGCAAAGCGGCTGTTCGCCGAGACCGACGCGACCATCCACCGAGGGACACGGGTCGAGCAGCTCCGTCACGAGCGTGCCACTGGCAGTGACGAGCCCCAGTGGCGAGTCACGGACACCGACGGCGAGACGTGGGGCCCCTTCGACGTGCTCCTCCTCAATCCACCGGCCCCACAGACTGCCGACCTGCTTCGATCGGCCGCGTGGGAGAGCGATATCCGAGATCCGCTCCTCGACGCGATCGCAGACGTCCCCTACCGGACGGTCTGGACGGGAGTCCTCCACTACCCCTTCGAACTTGAGAAACCCTACTATGCCCTCATTAACACGGACAAAGCGCACGCGATCGGCTGGCTCGCCCGCGAGGAGTGCAAACCCGGCCACGTCCCCGATGGCGAGTCGCTGCTGATCGTCCAGGCTGCCCACGACTGGTCAGTCGATCACTACGACGCCGATCCCGAGGCGAATCTCGACGCATTGGCGTCGATGACCGCGGACCTGCTCGACGACGATCGGCTCACCGAACCGGACTGGACGGACCACCAGGGGTGGCGGTACGCACAGCCGGAGGATGGCGTCCTCGAGGGGCCGCTTCGGACTGCGGAGAACGCGAATCTCTACTGTCTCGGCGACTGGGTCGCTGGCGAGGCGCGGCTCCACGCTGCCTTGCGAAACGGGCTAGATGTCGGTGAGCGGGTCGCCCTCTCCCAGTAGTTGGCGATACAACTTTGTTGTGTAGAATTAGGCGTGAAATGTACGATAAGTATAGGCAAGAGTGTCGCTGTTGATACCTGCGAGCGAACGCACTGAGAGCGGCTACATTGGATAGTACAGAGAGTTGTCAGGTGCTCCGAATAGATTGTTGTGCGATCGAACGGGCAGTTGATAACTCAATCTCGTCGAACGTATCGTCTTCTTCGAGTGTCTCGATTACAGCGTCAACTGGTTCGGTGAAGGTGAACATGAGGTGAACACCACTCTTGAAGCCGCCACTCGTCCGCTCGCTTTCGAGTACTCCGTACGTTCCTGCTTTGTTGATGTGGCTATTGATAGTTTCTTGCGTGTAGATATCGCGGTCAGTGCGTTGGCAAATCTCTTGATACAACGTATAGACTGCCGGACTCGGTGCCGATCCATTATTAACATCTGCGACAACAGCTGTTGCATAAAGCGAGAGTTTCTTCTGGAGTGACATTCCACCGACAATCTCTAACACTCGGTTTTTCACGACTGAATCGTTAGCTGCGTGTACGTGCCGTTCCG
>LFCJ01000928.1_pt1 | contig 19461 bp, 24 predicted proteins | sample 643141 | NCBI WGS metagenome assembly LFCJ01 (sample SAMN03766243, study PRJNA286221) | soda lake metagenome | biome: soda lake; feature: Kulunda steppe; material: water; isolation source: sample B1-Br-g2 brine of Lake Bitter-1 | place: Russia: Kulunda steppe | collected 2010-07
CACTGCACGGCACACACTGCACGGCACACACTGCACGGCACACACTGCACGGCACACACTGCACAGCATGCGAGTGAGAGGCCCTAGTTATTTTGCACAAGTGCAACCTTCTGGTCACGACGCAGTGCTTGGCCACTCTGCTGGCCCGTGATAGCAGACACAACCGGTTGCAGCCTGGCAAAAGACATATCAGCACTTCTTCCTGGACCCGTCCTCACAGTGGTGGTGTATCATGGCATGGAGCTGCTCGACACGCACGCAGGCCACGCGCTTTGCGTGAGCGTAAGCATCTACCAAGCACACATGGTTGGAAGGGGTGCATGACGGAGCTGCTCAACACACAGGCCGCGCTCTTTCTGTTTACGGACTGCTTGTGTGAGCAGCTTCTCGGCATGCATGGTCAGGAGTGATGCAAGGGGGAGCTGCTCAGCCATGACCGTGGCATGAGCGCAGCTGAGCTCAGAGTGCTGGCTCCATCCAAGCAGAATGCAGCGCCTGAACCAGGGGGTTGATGAAGGAGGAGAGGGAAAAGGAAGCAGGGGAATGGATGCTCCAACGATTGAGGAGGGCAACATTGGGACCCCCCTTGCTTTTGTGAGCTCGCCTCCTGCCTTGGAGGCCTGGGGCCCCCAGGCATCAGCACCTGCGGCGGCAGCGGCCCTGGAAGGACCCCGGGCTCAGGTTAGGCATCAGCACCTGCGGTTGCAGCGACCCTAGAAGTACCTCGGGCTTAGGTTAGGCATCAGCACCTGCAGCCGCAGCGACCCTGGAAGTACCCCGGGCTCAGGTTAGGCATCAGCACCTGCGGCAGCTGCGGCCCTGGAAGTACCCCGGGTTCAGGTTAGGCATCAGCACCTGCGGCTGCAGCGGCCCTGGAAGTACCCCAGTAGCAGGAAAAGGCTTTTTTGGTGCCTCATGCTGTGCTGCCCCTGCACCCCTTTGGCCTGCAGGACCTTTGCCTTCGATGGTACAAAGCTGCAGTCCTACCCTGCCCCCCCCGCGCCCAGCACGCCAGCTGGCACGATGCAGCTGCCGGGAGTGACCGTGGAGCGCGTGGTGTTCTTGGGGCTGCCTAAGAAGGCTGCATACCAGGCCAAGCTCCCTACAGGCCAGGTGCGCGCACTTGAGCTCTCTGCCACACTGAGCAGGAAGTGCTTGGCTTGCTGTAGCCTCCACAGGTGCGCATGAGTGTGTGGCTTGGTAAGCTGCTGAGTGTGCAACCTGGGAAAACTTGTGCATCCCTGTGCCCAGTGCTCACATGCAGTGGTGAAAGAGCACCTCCACTTGCACAGGCACCGGTGTGTGTGTGTGTGTGTGTGTGTGTGTGTTAGTGTGCGTGCGCGGACGCATGAGCACTCCGCTCCTGTCGGCGAGTCTTTACATGGTGGTGCAAAGCAGGCCATGTGCGTGTTGAAAGAGGCTGCTTGGAAGATTGTCTGGGGTGAGCGACAAGCCATGATGTGCCGGACATTGCAGCACCTCCTTCCTTGGCACTTCCTCTTGCCAGCATTGCCCCGCTGCTCATGTCACTATACGGTGCAGAGGGCTCAATAATGCTGGTGGGTGTTTTGGTTGATGTGGGATTGAGATGCTCCGGAGCGCCCTGCGAACCCAAGCTGTCATCCTCAAGGAATGGCAGGCATCGGGTTGCCTGTTTTCAACACCCGCTGAGCAAGCCCACTACATGCCGCGCTCCGGCTGCCATGTCTTTGCACAGGTTATTGACTTGGAGCTGGAGCCCATCTCCTACATCGCCCCCCAGGCCATGAATGCCCATGTCCTGCGCAAGCCTGACCTTCCCATTTCTGAGGATTGGACGGTCGAGATAGTGGTGAAGCAATGAGCCCCACTTGTCTGCAGGGCGGGCTTGTGTGAAGTCTTGGGGACCTTAAAAGCTAGCGGGAAGCAGCAGGTAGAGAGGCAGCAAGTAGGTATTCTGGCAATTAGTAAGCAATAGCTGCTAGGCACAGTGTCATGCTACATAGCTCTGAACTAAAGCATTTCAACCTGCGCCCTGGAATGGGTGAGTGTACGAAATGTAACCCAGTTGACTCCTGAAAATCGAACGTTGATGCTGTCATTCAATGACAAGTAAGTTACGACAATCTAAGTTCCAATTCCCTCTGTCACTTAACAATAAAAAGCTCCGGTCTGATTGACAATCCTTTTATGTGCCAGTGGTAAATCATGAAACAAGTCTGCAAAGTGAAGCCTCAACGAACACATTGCGTGCAAGGACAGGAGAAGAGCGCTCTTTTCGTCATGAATTGCCTGAAAGCCACACTAATCACATGTACCATCATGATGTTCCCAGCTTCTTGTCTCGACACGCAGTGCATCATGATGGGAATGCTACCTGAAACGTGCCGCGTTGCGCTGTGTTTGCTTGCCCAAATCCAGATGCAGAAACCTAGGTACAGAAAAAAGCCGTCCATCAACAATCACCGAACTACATCTTGTTTTGCCATGATGGCAAATCAACCCAATTATGATATTTTGCAGCCCTGTCCTTCTGAAGAAGTTCTGATCTTCATTGCCTAGCTGGTTTGCCTGGTTCCAGATACTCCTCAACCTCTATCTCACATCAGCAACAAATTCTGACTGTGGGATCGTTTGGAATGTTCTCACACGATGTGGGAAATTACTGCTCCTTTCCAAACCATGTAAAGTATCCAAGAATTCAGCACTCCAGCACTTTTTGTTACTTCGCTCTGTCATTTGGCTGAAGGTCTTAACCGATTGTAACTTGAATCCCTCTGTCAGGCTTTTTCTCTCATGTAATCCGTTTTCACTTCACTTAGTAATGGGCAACAATGGCCTTTCTAGACATTCCTTTCTATGGCTAGTATTAAAAGGGGTGCATCAATAGCAATAGCAAGGGGCGTCCTATGCCATGAAATGGGAACAAAACGCATGTGTCTTTGGTGCTCGTATCCTGTACCAAACCATTAGCCTTTGCAAGGAAGCCATGAAAGCAGAAGAGGAGGCTACCTGTGCATCCTAAGCTCAGGTGCACACACCCAGGCTGTTAACGATGTCAAGGAGGGACAGGAACAAAAGAAGGCCCTTAGAATAAAGAAAACAGCATCCTGTCCACATTTGTACTGGTTCATCCAGAGATGCATGATTAAGAAGACGGAGGGAGCAGCAGCCCCAACACAACAAAGTGGACTGTCACACATTAGCAGTGTCACTCATTTGAATGCCATCCGATGCCATCCGAGGAAGTCCCTACCCCCACAACTCAAACTCGCTTCTTCCAAAACAAAACAGCTTCAGGTTGTCTCAGGTCTGATGAAGCTCGCTCAAGCATTGCCATCAGAGGTGGCAAAGCCTTCTTCTTGAGCTCATTCTGCTGCTGCAGATATTGCCGCTGCTGCCGCCTCTGCTGTTCTGTCACTCTCAGCCCCTCATCTTGTTCTTGTTCACCCTCCCTGGCATGCATTTGCTGCTTGTTATGCCCCAGCAGCAGCTGCTCTTGCCCTTGCTCCAACATTTGACTGCTCTGCATCACCTTCTGTTGCTGCTCCTCCACCTCCTCATCCCTCCTGTTGGACCTATGCATGCCCAGCCCACCATCCTCCTTCTGCAGCTCAAATAGGCATTGCTTGCGCTGCCCCTCATGATGCAAAGGCTGCATGGAGGCCATCTCGCCCTTTGCTTCAAGCTCCTCCCTGAGCCCATACCCTCCCTCCAAGCATGGATTTTGTGCCAACCCTGGCGGCTCTTCCTCGCTCACCCCATGCCCTGCGTGCCTTGCCCTCGAGGCCAGCTCAACCTCCAGCCCTTTCCCACCTTCCTCTTCTTCTGCCTGCACCTGCTGCCCCCCTCCAGCTCCCTCTCGGCCCACCCCCATCTGGACACTATGCGGGCTCAGACCCGCATGCCGACCATCGCAGGCTGCAGCAGCCCCTTGCAAACCACAGGCCTCCGGGACGCCCGCATCCCCCTCATCCGTGCGTTGAGGTTGCTGCTGCTGGGTGGCCAACAAGCCAGATGCCTGGGCCGGCCCCAGGCAGCCACCACCCAGCCAGCCTTTCCACATGTCAGCAGCGGCAGCGCCAAGCACAGCAGCTGACAGGCCGTTGGAGGGACTGGGTACAGTAGACCAGGGCGCATCCTGGTTTGGTGCAAATGCCTGCCCCTCAGAAGTGCGATCAGCGCACTGCAGCCCCCACCCTCCCTCTCCCGGGCTCTCCTGCCAATATGAGGTTGGCAGGGCTGCAGGTGTGGCGTGTGCAGGGGGCGGTGGGCTGGGCTCAAAGCGGATGTCATGGGTGCCAGACATAACGCGGGGCTGCCAATCCTCTCCAAACACTGGCACCACCTCGCAGCTTGTTGGCGCAGGCAGCATCTGCCATGCTGTTTCATCTCCAGTCAGGAGGGCTAGATCCTGGACCAGGCTTGTTCCCAGCATGCCTGCTGCCTGCCCGAGCCCGTCGCTTGCAGGGACCGCAACCGATGCGCCATGCGGCAAAAGGTACACCCAGCCTGCCTGTGGGTTCATATCATGGGGGGCAAGCGCAGTGGATGTTGGATTTGTGTGCACCCAGACACATGCATGTGTTCAGCGTTGCTGTGCATGCCTCGTATCCATTCATATCATGGGGGGCAAGCGCAGTGGATGTTGGATTTGTGTGCACCCAGACACATGCATGTGTTCAGCGTTGCTGTGCATGCCTCGTATCCAGCATCAAGCAACGCTGCAAGCACAGTAAGGGCGCCTGCAAAGTCATGGCAGCTGCTAAGATGGTCAGCTGACGCCCAGCTGCCGGCAAACTGGCGGCGGCATGGATGCTATGATGTGTATGAATTATACCACGTGATGCGCTGTGTATATGCATGGCATGTTGTAAAATTCCCAAGGCTGCTGGCCTAGAATCCAAATCATAGGTCCAACACCTCATCCAGGCATCCTAGAAGTGCTGCGGTACTGCTGCTCCTGTTGCACTGATACACGCCCCGATCCCCTTGTGATGAACACTAGGGTTAGCCACTCTACATGACTTATGCATGAGCTGCTGCAACCTACCACGAGCCTACGCTGGTCACAGGTGCTAGATCTTGTCGGGTCTGCCTGCCATGGCCTGTGCAGCCTGCTGCTCACAGGACGCTGTGCACTCCTTAATCCTGGGAACAGGTCATGCGCCAGGTCTTGATCTGTGTCAGGCTGCTTGGCTTGCTGGCGGTGCAGGCCGTGCTGCATGGCGGCTGGATCTACCTTTGAGGGGAAAAAGCGCTGATCAACATACTCCTGGTTGCCATAGATGCGAAAGCCTATGGGAATATAAGGCAGATCTGGGAGTCTGTGCACCCCCTCCCAGAGGGGCTGCCTGAGCAATGCTGGTGATATGTCTTGATTTAGCCTGGATTCCTGCCGCCGCTGCTGCTGCTGCTGCTGCTGCTGCTGCTGCTGTTGCTGCTGCTGCTGCTGCTGTTGCTGCTGCTGCCGCTGCTGCTGCTGCTGTTGCTGCAAGGGCTCTGTCTGTACATCATGCTGCTCCAATTGCTTCAGAGGCAATGGCGCCGGGGCATGTTCCTGGTGTGCGACAAGAACCGTGCTAAAGGCGATGAGGACAGCACCTGATGATTGGAGCACACAACAAGATGACAGGACATCCCTTACCTGCTCCTGATCTCTCGCTCGAGGATAGGCAGGCCTGGACCTACAAATCCGTAAGTTGTCATGTAAGTGGCAAATCTTGCAGAGAGGGACCAGCCATTATGCACTCACCCAAGGTAAATGGCCACCATAGGGTTTCACCACCATGCGCTCTTTAGCTTGCACATGCTCTCATCTGCTCTCTTTAGCTTGCACATTCCTTATCACCACGTTAATCATCAGCTTCACAGCAGGACAATCCACCTGTGTCTAAGCTGATGGCACAAACAGTTGTTGAGTTTGGGCATGATCTCAATATTCTGAAATTGGAAGATAGATTGATTGGCATTGAACCTATCTTTGCGAGTGGGCCAGTGGCTGGGCCGGGTTCGGCTGACATCTGCAAGGATGTCGCAAACCAAGCTCCGCAAATTCCTGCTGCGTTACTACCCACCTGGGATAATCCTGCAGTATGAGCGGGATGGAGTCATGAAGCAAAAGCCCATTGACCTGCTGGATCTTGGGCCAGGCGTGGATATAGAGGTAGCGCGCATGGATGATGCTGGAAGTCCTGCTCTCAGCTATTGGGTAGTGTATGACTCGTCATAAACCCGTGCCTCATCAATTGACTCGAGGCTACTTTTTCGGTTGGATGGGGGCTGCAGGCACTGTGCTCCCAGGTTATCAAGCAGGAGCCCCTCGTCAGCGAGAACCGACGGCCAGCACTGCGGCAACTGATGGGACGCCTGTTAGAAAAGATGGCTGAGACGCAGCACCATAGCTTCGCCCTCTATAAGGTGTGCTTGACCAACTTACACAAGGGCAGGAACTGGCCAAGCCACATCCTGCTTTAGCCTGTTGTAAAACAGGTGCAGGCCTGAAATTAGGAGCAGAAAATCCTGAAAGAGATGAACACTGAGAAGCAACCACACCTAAAATGATACATGCGAGCATTCGTTCTCATGCGCATACAATCATTGCTGCAAGCAAAGAAATATTCAAATGCGTGTGCATGCGCGCGCGTGTGTGTGTGCGCGTGTGTGTGAGTGTATATCATGCGTGCTAACTAATGAGTCTGGAATGTTGTTTCATTTGCTTGCGCAGTTGATGCCTCAAACAGACGTGCCACGCAGATATAGCAGAGATGGACTCACTGCTTTCAAAGATTGGTTTCAATCAAAGCCACTGACCGTTTACGTTGCAGGTATTGCGCGCCCACATCCTCCCACTCACTAACTGCGCCTTCAACAAATCTGGCGATCGCTTCATCACAGGAAGCTATGATAGGACATGCAAGGTGGGCAAGACGGGCAGTCAGGCACATATTGAGCTGTGGCAGAGATGGCGCGGAATGCATACAAGAGTTTGTTGTGGTGACCAAGGCTAACAGGACAAAGCAGCGCAGGGAAATGCCCTGCCTCTCGCCTGTGTGCTAACTAGATTAAGTGCTCCAAGTGAGTTCAAAGAACGCAGAGAGCAGGACCCACGCAAGCACCAGAAAGAGCAACTGGTTAAGGTATCTAAGGACCTTGCGCATATGGACATCCAGGGGACTTACACAGGAGGCCAAGGCAAGCTAATGCCTCACGACACAGAGGAGCTAGGTGGGGAAAGTAGCTAGCAGTGAACTCCAATCGTGCATGATAGGAAAGTGGATAAGCACGAACAGGCACAACAGAGCAAGCCTGGTCTTCTGCTGGGATGTACTGCATTTATTCCATTCCCAAATTCTGGGATCGAGTACACAGAACGTGCCGCTGGGTATGTGCCATCCTTCGTGCTCGTTGGATGGAAGGAAGCATTGCAGTTCCTGCACAAGTATAGCTTGGAAGCTTCAAAAAGGCCCATGTCTCCTTCACATAAGCTCATCCACTGTGCTGACACATACTATCTGTGATCATTTGCATGACGCATGCAACCAGCATGTTCAGCAGTCTACTGACTCATCTAGGATGCGCCAAACTCATGGTCGCAGGTCTGGGACACGTACACTGGAGAAGATCTATTTACGTTGGAGGGTCACAAAAATGTGGTATGTGTCGTGCCAGAGGGACAGAAGGTCTGCCACGAGGCAGGAAGAGCTGCATCGATGGTGTGCTGGTCCATGCTGCTTTGAGGGGGGGGCTGGGGCCACGCTTAAAATGTACAAGCCCAAAAGTAGTTTCATCATGGCTGCCACTCCTTTCAAGGGTAGCTGAGCGTTTTTGTGGAGTGCGCTGTTGGAGGGTGCGAGGCATGCATGAGCTGGAGGCATTGACAGGCAGGCATGGACTGGAGGCATCGGCTGGATTGAGGGTGCGTGAGCGGCTCTGTTGGCGGGGACCCTTTCCTTCACTCCCATCATGCCGTGCATGTGCAGGTGTATGCCATCGCCTTCAACAATCCATATGGAGACAAAGTAGTCACGGGCTCCTTTGACAAGACCGCCAAGCTGTGGGATGCCTACACTGGGCAGCTGTACTACACCTTAAAAGGTGTGAGCGAGCTGCGCTCAAACTGGGGCGTGATGCCAACTAGATAGCTAAGAGTCAGAGGAGCAGTCAGAGGGGCAAGCATGCCCTGTGTGCCCTTCAGCGTGCATTTGTTTCACACTGACGCCTTGCAGGACAGTGCGGGTGCCTTGCCTGGTCCTGCCTGCACCTGTCGGCGGTTGTTGCATGGGACTGCTTGCGCAGCCTCGGCAAGTGTGCGCTGTCCATGAGAGCAAGCACATGCCCATCCCAATCCTCAATCTGTGCACCCTAGCTGCTCTTTTGAGTAGCACTGGTCTCCAGCAGCAGCAATGGCCTGGTCATCCTGGCGCTGAGCCCATAAGAGGTTCTTAGCTGTGCCTCTAACTCCTTAGAAGCGCGCCAAGAACGCGCGTCAAATGTGTATGTTGCCACATACCCTGCACCATAATGCAAGACAAGTGTGTATGTTTGCGCTACATGCCCCGCGCAATTGTTCGATCCGCTCTATTTTGTGCTGCAGGCCACGACACAGAAATTGTGTGCCTGTCGTTCAACCCTCAGAGCACCACCATCGCCACAGGATCCATGGACAACACTGCCAAGGTGTGAGCTGAACCTCTCATTCAAATGCATGCTGGTACACTTATGCACTCAATAATACTGCTCTCGAAACGTTAAAAAATGAAGGAGCCAAAGGGGGGCTGATATCCAGTGTCAGCTGTCAAGGCGATTTGTCATGCGTCCGCTGCAGCAATACTGGCATGTTTTAAAGATCCCAATCGTTGGTATTCTGAGCGCCTTTGAGAGCTTGAGCATGATGTCATTGATGTTAAGAGCTCCTATGAGTGCTTGAGCATGCCGCCTTGCGCAACTTTATAAACAGAAGCACAGTGAAAAGAGCGGCCGTCAGGGGCATGCATAACGCCAAGCTTCCATCGTACAACTGTCAACTCCATAACAGCCATCCCTGCTGAGGGGAACCAGTTGCACATGGCATGTTTTTGGGAGCCTACACACCTCAACAACTGTGCCTCATCTGCAACCCATTGATGCCTCCCAGGCCTGTTCACACACTCAGCAGCTGTGAGATGTACCATGACCTGACATTGCCTTGCAATTGCGTGCACGCACATGCTAATGCACACGCGCACACATGCACGCACACCCGCACATGCATGCACACCCGCACAAGTATGCTCTATCCGACTGACACACGTGCGCAGGCATGCACGCACATGCAAGAGCGCATACTCACACACACGCATGCAAACATGCACGCAAACACCGCAGTTGTGGGATGTAGAAACTGGCACTGAGCGGGCGACTTTATTAGGTCATAAAGCTGAGATCGTTTCACTCAACTTCAACACAACAGGTGTGTGTGTGTCAATATCATTGGGGACTTGCGTATAAGCATGGGAGTATGTGGGCGCCTTTTCTGCCTGTGCTGCATGTTCTGCATTCACAGGCCAAAATGTAAGACTGGGCCTCCAAGCTGATTGCTCAGTGTTGCTAGCGTGGCCTTGTAGGTGTCCCAATCTATGGTGCATTATAATTGGCGCGCTGCTGCTGCTGCTGCTGCTGCTGCTGCTGTGCAAATACAAGCTGAAAGCGCTTGCAGGCACGTGCGAGCTTGCAGCTGCTAGCCATGCTTGTTTTTTAGCTCAGCATGCAGGCCTGATTGGCTTCAGCCAAGCTACCCTTGTTTGGCAAGTACACTTATGTAACCTTATCTAACCTAATCTGACAGCTGCTAGCCACGCCTTGCCTGCAGCTGCTAGCCACGCCTTGCCTGACAGTTGCTAGCCATGCCTTGCCTGACAGCTGCTAGCCATGCCTTGCCTGCTGCTGCTAGCCATGCCTTGCCTGTGACAGCTGCTAGCCACGCCTTTTGCCTGTGACAGCTGGTGACCGCAAACATTCCGTTGGCGGACTCCCTGGTCATGTCTCTGCAGCGTCCTGTTCCAGCATGGATCCCAACCATACGCTTCCCTGGTGCCTGCCTTGGGAAGTGTTGACGCATGCTCTTCTCCCTTGCATGCAGTGTGCCACATCCTCATGCATGCGCCCCCCAAGATGCCAATCCACGGTTGACCATTTCACGCGCAGGGGACCTAATCATAACCGGCTCTTTTGATCATGACAGTCGAATATGGGATGTGCGCACGGGCCGATGCGTGCACACGCTCAGCGGGCACAGAGGGGAGGTGTCATCCACCCAATTCAACCATGCAGGTGCGGGCCCACTGTCTGAAATTTAATTGCTTGGCCATGCGTGTGTGTGCGCACATCCCATACATGTGTATGCACAAGCAGATGTGTGCATGTATTCATCCAGCAGGCGCAGAGGAAAAGTGTCGTCCACGCAGCCCAGCCATGCCAGTGCGCATGCAGTGTTGGCAAGGATTAGCAGGATTGTGTATTGCTATTGGCGCGAGACCCCTTCTCTGACGCAGCAACTGGAAAAATTTGAACAGGTGCACAGGTTTCAGGTTTTCTCAAAGGAAAGGTGATAATGATGCAAGCGTTGTGTTTTGTGAAGAATGAGTAAATGTTGCCTATGGTCGGCTGCTGAGGAGAGGCACAGGCTTTGGATCTGGTCACTGCTGCACCTGTGTCTTTGTAGGACAGGTGTATCAGACTGTTAAAAAAGTCCAAGTGTGCTTGGTTTACCTTAATATTTGTAGGACAGGTGTATCAGACTGTTATAAAGCTTCAAAGTGTGCTTGGTTTACCTTAATATTTGTAGGACAGGTGTATCAGACCTTAGAAAGCTTCCAAGTGTGCTTGGTTTACCTTAATATTTGTAGGACAGGTGTACCAGACTCTTAAAAAGCTTCAAAGTGTGCTTGGTTTACCTTAATATTTGTAGGACAGGTGTATCAGACTGTTAGAATGTTTCCGAGCGTGCTTGGTTTACCTTTATGTTTATGGGACAGGTGTATCAGACTTTTGACACACACGAAGCACGCAATCCTCATGCATGTGCAGGCAACCTTTGCTTGAGTGGCTCCATAGACTGCACAACCAATCCTCATGCATGTGTCATAGACTGCACAACCAATCCTCATGCATGTGCAGGCAACCTTTGCTCGAGTGGCTCCATAGACTGCACTACCATGCATGTGTCATAGACTGCACAACCATGCATGTGTCATAGACTGCACAACCATGCATGTGTCATAGACCGCACAACCAATCCTCATGCATGTGCAGGCAACCTTTGCTTGAGTGGCTCCATAGACTGCACAACCAGAATGTGGGATGTGCGCTCCGGAAGGTGTCTGTCCGTGAAGCAAGTAAGTGTCTGTCAGTGAAGCAAGTAAGATGACATGTAAGTGTCTGTCAGTGAAGCAAGTAAGATGGCATGTAAGTGTCTGTCAGTGAAGCAAGTAAGATGACATGTAAGTGTCTGTCAGTGAAGCAAGTAGGATGAGTGTCTGTCAGTGAAGCAAGTAAGATGACATCAGCCCTGGCTGCATTTTTCCTTTGCCGCTCAGCCGAGTGCTTTCTCTACAAATCCTTGCCATCCTCACAAATGCCCGTGTCAAGGCAGGGGCATCAGCCTTCCATGCTCGTCCTTGCGCAAACATGTGCAAAACACTTTGTGAGGTGCTGCGTTCAATGGAAAGAACAGCAACAGGGTGTTGCACGTGCTGGGTAGCCGCCTCAGCAGCACTCAACAAAATACAAGAACTCCCTCCTGTGCCATGGGACAGTTGCTCGCCCTCCTCATTACCCATGTGCTTGTGCGCCTTGCTTCCCACCTTGAGCGCCTTGCCACCCGCTTGTAGGTTTTTGCAACCCGCTCATGCGTCTCTCTACCCGCTTGTGCGCCTTTTGCTACCTGCTTGTACGCCCTGCTACCGCTCATGCGCCTAGCTAACTGCTTGTGTGCCTCTCTACCCGCTTGAATGCCTTGCTACCCGCTTGAGTGTGAGTGGACCAATTGGTAAGCTTGGTGGTCCACTTGGTAAGCTTGACTAGCATGGAGGGTCAAAGAACAGGGAGCCTTCCTGTCACACGTGCACGCTGTACTGTGCATGCACTCAGGGCCATACAGACGAGGTGCTAGATGTGGCGTTTGATGCAGCGGGGGCCTCATTCATCAGTGCGAGGTGGGATGGGCCTTCGGACATGAGGCTGCGATGGATTGTTGTGGGGCTGGCGCCATGCAAGGAAATGGGTGTGGTCACGGGATCACGCCTGTCTTTTCAATGCGTATTCAGACGCACGCAGCGCGCACAGCTACCTTTGCCTCACAAGAAGACCCTGCATCAGTCAGCAAGTGCTGTAGCGTGCAGCTTGCTTGCAAAAAAGGCACCGGTGCAACATTGCTGCCATGCCAAGTGGCGCAGGGATCTGTAGGCAGAGAGCTGGCAGGGTTTGCACACTCCCAAGCCTGATCGCTGTGCATATGTTTGCATAAGGTGGCAGTGGGTGGGTTGTTGGGTGTTGTGCAAAATGCCCTGTGTCCATGCTGCCACTCCTGTCAGCGCTGAAGAAGCTGTCCTGGACGTCAAAAGGTCTCAAGTTTGCCTAAGCTTATACTGGTGGACTGCGTGTCTGCGCAGTGCTGACGGGACGGCCCGCTTGTACAACACGAATACGGGTGTCTGCTTGCACACGCTGATCGGGCATGAAGGCGAGATCTCTAAAGTGGCCTACAACCCTCAGGTGCAGTAGTGCGGATGTATACGGGCTAGTAACAAGTTAGGGTTAATCGCCATCCTGGTCGTTAGGCTGATTGGTTTGTTGCTGGTCTTTGCCAGCCAAAATATATTCCATGATGTCTGAGATGTGATGGCAGATTTTGTTGTGCCATTGAGAAAGGAAATTAAAGACAGTCTGACTAGGCAAGGCATGCACAATATAAGCGGCCTCCACAGAAAAGGAAACTGACAGAAAGGGGAAAAAGGAACGAGTCCTTCTTTCTGAGAGTGCACACAAACGAGTCTTGACAATAAAAAAGAACATGCACCTCATTTCAAACAGCAGCACAGGAACATTTGTCACAGTGGCCAATTCCACCACGCCAGATGGATGATTCCACAGCAAGATAAACCTGCACACATTCCTCATGACATGCTTAGGGAGGTCAAGGTGCAGATAGCGTGGTGGTATCAGGGGGGCACCCCCATTCCGCAGACGAGTGCATGAATCTGCTTCATGATCAAGGAGGGGACAGGCAAACCTAGAATGATAAATCACCAGTTTGTTGTCGCATTCCAGAAAGTTCATGTCAGCAATGTCCCTCCACACTTTCCTCATCCTAAACCTCAGGTCAGCAGTGAAACCTGATGTAACAAATAGGGTGCCCCTGCAAGAGAGCTTGTGTACATGTATGGGCATGGCTTGCTGTCAGACAACTGGATTGCACACAAAGAATGCCCCATCTTGGTGCAGAGGCAGTGACCTCCTGCACATAGACATTAGATAGTTGATAACAAGATGTACCATGATTCTTATTTTTGTCTTGGGGATGAACATTTTCTCGTGCTCATGTGTTACCATGCATCTGCTGCCCTGATCCTCCACATGCCTCATGCACTGATTTATCAGCTTGATGCATCGGCTTTTGTGAGTGTCCAGGCACAATGTTAGGTCTGTTACACAATGTTCGGTCTATTGCAAGTGCAAGTGAGTGTCGATCTTAAAGGAGTAAGCCCTGGTCAGTCAGTCAGGCACCCTTGCCTGCGTGTGCTGTTCATGCATTGAATGCTGGTCATAAGGCCACAAGGCTACCAAAGCTCTCCTGCGTGCACCAAAGGACACCGTATGCTGTGTGCACATGCACACCTGTTGCCTGTTCTTACGCCCCGTCCACAGGGCACAAGGGTAATAACAGCATCAAGCGACAAGACGAGCAGAATCTGGGACACTCAAACGGGGGAGTGCTTGCAGGTGAGCTGCTGCTCTACTGCAACTGCCGCAGTTGTTTCAACTTATGAGCAGCTTGTGCTAGCAGGCCTGTGGGCGTGAAGAGCATGCTCCCTGCAAGGTGCCCTGTGTTGATTGGGCCATGGCAGGAGGGCACCGGGGGCCTGTGCTGAACACAAAGGGCCTGTGTTGATTGCGCCACGGCAGGAAGGCACCAGGCACCTGTGCTGAGCACTGCCGCTGGGGCACCAGCCGGCAGCTATGTTCATGAAATGGCGTTGCCGCTGACCAAAAATCCGCCGATGGGTGAACCCAAGCGTGAAGCATGGGTTCATGGGAATCCTGTTGTGCGTAGCTTGCTAAGAGCTTGCCAATATAAATCTCGCGGCGCATTCTTGGTTCTGGCTTGCAAGGTAAGAGGCAAATGCATGCTTTGTCCATGTGAAACTTGTGCAGATTTTGGAGGGCCATCAGGATGAGATCTTCAGCTGTGCCTTCAATTACGAGGGAGACTTCATCATCACAGGGTCCAAGGACAACACATGCCGCATTTGGAAGGCTGCCACTGCAACTTCCCAGGTGGGCTCTCACCCTCTTGCTTGGAAGCAGCTTAAGCAGATGCTCCTGCACGTGGTTTCATGGTAGGGTCAGCTCGCGCTCTGCTTGGGTGCAGGAGGTGTAAGAGAGGTTTGTGGGAGCTGGAGGTTGGCTGCTGCAGAGGTCAGGGAGGTATGGCGTTGCGCCCAGACTGGCCAAGAATGCTGTTCGCTGCTGGCCATCGAGGGGCTGCAAATACAGAGGTGCTGTGTCTGTTGCCCTGCACCCGCAGCTTCAGCACGAGTCATCTGTAGCAACGAGAGGCGGACTGTGACCTGGGCGCTGAACCTTTCAGACAACCCTTTGCCAAAAGCCGTGCGTTGGACTGGCTCTGCTAAGCAATCGTCGGGCTAAAGAAACCGGGCGGGTTTCAATGCAACCCCTCTTGCCCAGGTTGGAGCATGCGTGGCGTGCTGCAGGCTGCACACGGGAGGTCAGGTCGCTGCTGCAGCCCCTACATGCAGCATGCAGGTGGTGTGAAGCACAGAGCAGTCAGCATCCCTCTGGGAATCAACTTCACCCAACACCTCCTTGGCTTTTTAAGGCTCCTGGATGTGGTTAGGACACCAGGGCAGATTGTGCTGCTTCCATGATGGCACAGCTGTGCGATGCTGTGGCCATCCGATTAAGGCACGCCGTGGCTGTAAGCACACACGCCGCCTTAACCATCAAAGAGAGGCCTTCTTCCTCCTTTATGAGGCTGTGATCCTTGCATGCGTGACTGCCAGGCCAGTGGCCAAGCTGCCTGTGAAGCAACAGGCTGCAACAGGCTAGAGAAGGCAACTTGCAGCATGCAATACATGTGCACTTGGGGCAGATCAGCAGGGGTGAGACTCCTCATGATTACTACTATTAGGACAAATGCATGATCAAGGCAGCTCGCTCAGAGCTGATGACATTTTATGCGCACCGGTTTGATGGAGGTGGAGGCAGGCGTACTTGTAAGCCGTGTGTCTTGTTTGCTGACCAGTGGTCAGTGACCACACCTGCCAGTGTGCCCATTCCCCTCCAAGGGAAGTCAGTCCACTTGCACCCTGTAAGGAAATGACCATGCCTTGAGTACACCTGGAAATGAAAAAGATACGTTAGGACATCTGAAGAAGTTGTTTTTGCAATTACTTGTGCCTCGACTGATTTACCTTGAACTTATACAGGTTATGGACGCTTCAAGGATAGGTCACCAGTCAAAAAAGTGCCAGATGGCGCAACATCATCGCTTCTCAGACACTTCCTTGGTTGCGAGAACAAACAAAAGCTGGTTGCAGGAAAGATGAAAAGCACGCATCCAGTGCATCATTCTTAACATCATGATCATTGGCAGGCCTGATGTTACGGACCCAAACTATTTACAGACATTACTTACAGAAATTGCACATAGCATGCAGGGCATCAAGGTGTAGTCGGACTGGAGTCCATGCCGTATTCAATAAATTGAAGGACCGCTCCAATGTCTCAATTTCAAAACAAGCCGACCTCCGTACAGGCCTGCAGAAAGTGCAAAGACTAAAAAATAAGCACAGCATGCATTCTCTTGTTGATGCAAGTTTACTTGTAGATACCCAACTCAATACAAATCGTCCAAACTCAGGCTATGGCGCGTGCAGAAGTGCATGCCACCTGACTTGAGGCATTTGTTATCCTCCCATTGCTGCTGAGGGCTGTGCCCAAGTACCTGAACTCATGCACATTCTCAAGCGGAGTGCCTTTGTCATTAAAAGATCGGAGGGTTAGAGGAGGAGAAGTCATGAGGTCTTGTGTGTATTCAACGTCAGCCCTTCTGCAATTGTGTAAGTGTAGAATCTATCGAGCTGGAGCTGGTGAGGGGCAGTGCTGGTGGAAAGTGCAACGCTGTCAGCATATTCAGAGCAGAAAACTTAATTTGTTTGGAAGACTGTCATTGTCCCATGGTCCGACGTGTTCAAAAACTTTCCTAGGTCATTTGCAAAAATTGTGTCCAATAGAGGTCCAATAAGACTGCCCTCAAGTTACATGCTCATTCTGTGCTCTATGCACATAAACTGTCGACTTCTAGACGCGCTCTTGAAAAATCCAGTTGCTCTCAAGGTCTTGGTCCGGAGCAGGGGGCGGCTTGTCACCCTCCAGATCCTCACTAGTTCTTCATTCTCCCTGGTGGAGGGGACTCACGGCTCTTCGGGCCAATGTGTCTCCTTTTCCTTAATAGATGTAGGGAGTGATCTCACTGCCTACGTAGTTTTTCTCTTTTCCTATATGTCCAATAGAGGGCTCAGTGGGCATCCTTGCTTCAGTCCTAGAGTACAACGGACGCATGTTGTATTAAGTAATGAATGCATAACTTTACTTACACATGCTTGCACAAACATGTGCATCATACAGAGACACACATTACGTAATATATGCCCATGTATACATGGTGGTATGTGATTGTATGTGCATGCATGGAAAACCACACGTGCATGAGTGTGAACGGAAACACATGCAAACATGTACATGCACATGCATGCAAACACTCATACTCACACGCAGACACACACACACACACACACACACATCTGTTCACACATGCAGATGCATGCAAGCCGAAAAGACGTGAACACTTTGACACATACATGCACTGGCGCTCTTCGGTTCTCTCTGAAATTGTGTGAGCGCTCTTTGCACATTCTAAGCATGGTACTTTACAATCAAGGCATTGACACAAGTTCAAGTCACAAACGATTGAAAACAGGACATGCAGATCCAAGTTAATTTACTTGTAAAAACAAGAGGTGAAGACTCACAAGTGGTGGGAGATCCATTTAAAACTTCTAAATATGATATTGCTGGATCCAATAAGTGGGATAAAGGTTGCAAATAAGCAAGAAGGCAACCTGAGTACACATGGGACAGATGAACACTAGTGCAGTACTGATGACGAAAATACTGGCCACCAGTAAGAGCGGCTGAGTGAAATCATCTGAAAGAGGCAAGAGAACGATCAGGAACCTTGCGGCTAAAGGCGGCTGATACGGCTGAAATCAGCCGCTCTGTACGGTTGATTCGGCATCAGCTAGGGGTGCGGCTGAACGATGAAGTTTCAGCCGCTCATCAGCCGCGGCTGATTTCAGCCGATTCAGCCGCATTTCAGCCGAGCCTGGAAATGTCTGACGTTGCCATGATCTCATTTGACACATTGTCTCCGTCAATGATGACGTAGACACTTTCTTGGTGCACAGCTCTCACAATGGAGAGCAAGAATTTCAAAATGTTTCGATGCTTTGAAGGTGGGTCCAAAGCTTCTCTCCTTGGACACTGTCCATGGACTAAGGAAGAGCAGGTTGATCACAACAGACAATTACCAGTGTAGATTCCGTCACGATCGTGGCATACCACTGGCTGCCTCTTTGGCCTCAATTGCTAGACTGATGCCCAAAATAATGAGATCATAGCAGATGGTGATTGGGCCTTTCCTGCTCTTAACCCCTGCCCAACAAGAAGAGGGGGGAAAATGCTCAGAGCAAAAACACATAGAAATAGCTTGGGATCTGACCTGAGCTAAGAACCGTCAAAAGAATGGAAGAGCCTCAAGAAGAGATCATCCAAAAGAAGAGAAAGAAAGAAAGAAAACAGAAACTACGCAAGCACAGTAAAAACAAAAACACACACACAAACATCACACACAAGCACACACACACACAAGCACAGACTCAAGTATATGCACAGGCACAGGTGCAGATAGATGTTTGCACTCTTTGGGCCAATGTGTCTCCTTTTCCTTAATTGATGTAGGGAGTGGTTCCACTGCCTACGCAGTTTCTCTTTTTCTTTTTTTTGTCTTTTTCTGTGTTCAGCTCGTGCACGCCTAAACCTAGAATGTTCAGGTTTTTTGCACTAAGGAGATGCATCTCTCATGAGAAACTACGCAAGCGGCAAAAAGCTCCTCATTGTCTGAGTATGACACCCAAGCACAAGAACCAAAAGATTTCAGCTGTGATTGAACGCCAAGGCTTTGACCTTCACCCTGGCCCTTCTTTTACCTGGAAATCCACAATACTCTTAGATAGTTCTCTGGAGTTTTTATGCAAGCATTCACACTTAGGCCCTTCAAATTTGGAAGGCATTAAGGTCACCTACGGTAGTAGTGGCAAATCCAGTGAAAAGGGATCTGTGGGTTGCATGTCGAACCATGTTGAGCATGACAACATGGTCGTAGAGAGGGTAGCATGCCGAGAAGCCTGTAAAGTAAATAGCTAAAGGATAGAAATGGGGTCCCAAAAACCCATAGACCTTTTCCTGTTGCTCCATCCCTCTTTTGCATCGGATGCTGACCTGTCCTTGGTCACCACAGCCCATGCTTGCAATGTTTTGAGTATGTGGTTGGATAAAGCTCTCATGTGTGAGTCTATGACTTTTCGACTTGTTTGTTTGTGTACCTTTGAGGTGCATCTTTTGTAAGAAAGGAGCCAACTAACTGGTTCAGGTCTTTGGCTGGAAGCATGACCTGATTGTGATGAGCTAAATCTCGTGTATGGTTGAAGGTATTTGCTAGATTTATGGATATCTCAGTGTTCAGCATACCTACACATGTTTTCATCAGGGGTGTATACTGAGACTTGTGAAAGTGTGGCATGGTTTGCAGAGTTTGTAGAATTTCTGGATAAACATGGTGGGCTTCTGTCCTTGCCAGCTTGGCTTGAGCGTAAAGCTGACCTCTCTGAGCCAGACTTCGCATTTTCCAGTCGGTTAAATATCAATTTCAGGGTCGGTAGGCTGCATGTAAAGACAGTTTCGTCTGATCATACCTACTCTTGCGGTTTTCCAAGTAAAAAGTATGAAGGTCGAAGCCCTGGCCATCCAGGTTACCATAGCTGGTATCTTTGGGTGCCTGTACTTGGGACTCAAAATCAGAAACCCTCCTGCTCTGATAAGTTAACTCCTGCTTTGCTCCTGCTTTGAGAAGTTTTCTCCTGC
>LFCJ01000929.1_pt1 | contig 19451 bp, 18 predicted proteins | sample 643141 | NCBI WGS metagenome assembly LFCJ01 (sample SAMN03766243, study PRJNA286221) | soda lake metagenome | biome: soda lake; feature: Kulunda steppe; material: water; isolation source: sample B1-Br-g2 brine of Lake Bitter-1 | place: Russia: Kulunda steppe | collected 2010-07
CGGCGGATTCGCCTCCATCGCCAGTAACTCTTTGAGCAACCGGTACAACTTTTCCGATGAAGCGGGAGATTTGCGTCATAGACAACCGCACTCTCCCGCTTCAACTCCTTTGATTTAGCGGCCCACCTCGCTGCCGTATGGCGATTCAACACAGCCGATGATATACAAATAAGACTGACGCTCTTGTGACGTAGATTGTGGTGAGTCACAGTGCAGTTTCGAGGATGGTTTTGAGCGCTTCTTCACCCGGGTTTCGGAGCATTTCACGGGAGGCTGAAACGCTCGGAGATACGGTGTGAGTCTGTCTTTGGAGAAGCCTCGATACGGCGAGAGCCACGCGTCGCGCTAGCGACGGTGGCTCTCGCAGGTGTTCACGTGGACCGTGTCGTCGGCGTACTCACTGTCTCCATGAACGACGTATTCACGGTCGAATTGCTCGTCTTTCTCAAGCGGATCGTACGCACGAAATCCATCGGTATAGACGGTGAGAGGCTCCTGCTGGCGGTCAGCCAGCAGGAGCTGGATCGTCGATTCGTCTGCGGATTTCGCTGTCACGGTGTATCGCTGCTCGGTGCCGCGATCCACGAGGACGAACACGGGCGGTTTGTCCTGTTCGTACGTCCCGCGCCCGCGTCGGGCGAGGCCGCGAGAGCACGACCAGCGGTCGCGTTCGCGGCCTTTCAGGCCGGCAGAGACATAGAACTCGTCAATTTCGACCGGGCCACGGAGATCGAGTGACGGCGCGTCGAGCGATTCGCCGAAGCGCTCGACACGCCTGTGGATTGTTTTGTAGGTGACACCGATTTCGCACTGTAACTGCCTGAGGCTGGTGTTAAACTGCAAAAACGCGTAGATCGAAAACAGCCACTTACCGAGCGCGATCTTCGAATGAGCGAAGATCGTGCCGGTTTTATCGTTGAACGTGCGGCCGCAATCCTTACACAGATACCGCTGAAAGTGTCCATAGCTGCCGTTTCTGACCGTTCGGTCAGAACGGCAGCGAGGACAGGAAACGCCGTCACGCCAGCGAACCTGTTGGAGCAGGTCCGCTGCGACCGATTCCGACCCAAACACATCTAGCGGAATCATCCGTGTCGGACACCGCTGACGCGGTGTCCTTGTCCTCTTCGACTCGACAGCGGCAGCTCAGCAGTATCAACAATCTCCTACGGAAGAGCGTAGCTACAATTAGATTCAACCCCGAACTTGTCCCAATGAGGTGTCGGACTCCCACGACGACCCCGAATGCGAGCGCAGGGGGGGGGAGGAGTAAACTCGGGGCCGGTTCTCCGGATTTGGGGCGGTTAAGTACGATTGTTGGAACAACAGCACCCGAGACTAAGACCACGAGTGCGAGTGAGACCTTCGATGCGTGTCCGAGTCCGACTATCACTTCTGGGTATCCTGTGAACGCTGCCGTGGCTGCAAAGATCGACACGATGCCCCACCAAGCCAGTGTCGTGGCGAGCAAGACTGTCCCGTATACCTGAATCGTTAGCAGGTCCCATGGGCGGACTAGGCTACTGCGAAGTAGTGAACGGGTTGAGGCTGGCATCGGTAAGTATTCGGTCTACTAACAGGAGATCGCGGCGAGCATAGTGAATCTTGCTGTACGGTGTCATACTGTGGTCCCACTGTCGTGGTAAAATTCCAAAGGAAACATTAAGAGTTTGCCACGATTGAAGGTGATATGAGAGAAAACCGCACGGCTCCGGAGAGGTTCCCCCGTTCTTTGCCGAAGAAACGGCTACCCGGTGCCACTGTCTTTTCGGGGCGCGAATGGGGTCTTTGGAGGGGGGTCAATGTCGACACGTAGTTACGGCCGCGCGATCTGGAGTCGGCTCCGCATTCTTGCCGAGAATGGAATCTATTCATTTTTCACGCTACCGAGGGATGCGATCTATGCCGCCGGCTTTGCCCTGTTAACCGCCTTCTTGGCGCTGGTCGCATTGGTGAGCGTATCTATCGCTATTGTCATTCTAGAGCTGTTGTCAATGATTTTGTTCTTCAGCTCAACTCTTCAGACACTGATCGACTGGTCGATGATACTCATAGCTGTGGTCGGACTTGGGGTTGTCCCACTGGCTATAGCGAGCTACGCCGTTACGGATTACTTTTCTCCACCTGACAAACTCGTATTGGCGGACCCGGAAGCGTGGGAATATCCTATAGTTCTCCCTTTAACCGGATTTGTTATCCTTGAGATATCTGCGGAAATAGTCCTTCCGCCCTGGTCCGGAATATTTGAACTGAGCGTAGCTGGAATCATTGTAGCACTCGTATTGTACAGAGGAGCACTATATCCACTCGTGCTGTACTTCACTAGCGACTCTTGGTATAGCTACGACGACTCCCAGCGTCGGATCCATGACGCGATCCCGAACGGAACGTCTGTCGGACGCATTACGTTCGGTGCCGGTGTCTGCTGGCTCGCCGCGGCACTCACCTTCACTGTAGTGGATATCCTGTTTGAAACCCTTGCCGTAACGTTAGTTGACACGATAGCTATCCTGCCGTTTTTCCCCCCGTCTCGTACTGTTACGATCGGCATCCCGGTGTCGATTGCACTCGCAATCACGATGCTATATGGTGGGAGGACGGCTGCAGTCGCGATGGCCGGCGAACGTCACGCGATTCGAGGATGGATGGATGAGATCAAGGTCCGCACTCAATACGTGCTATCGTGGCTGTTAGATGGTACTAAAACAGTGGCTGCAACCGTTTGGGTTTGGTTCGGGTACACCGTGCTCCTACGACCCCGGTGACATTACTTCCCCCACCTCCCAACGTTGAGTGTTACACTGTGTCTGATCCGTTCGATTTGTTCGCCTGTCTTTTTTCCTCGGAGTCGGCGTCTTCGTCTCGTTCGTCACCGACTTCCATACGCTCGCCTGATTCTTTTGCTGAGTTTTCCGGGTCCTGCTGGTCAGAACTTTCTTCTTTTTGTTCGAGTGTCTCTCCAGGGGTTAGCTCGACGTCTTTGTCTATAGCTTCTCCGTCGGTTTCGGTAGTGTCGTCGTCGGTTTCGGTAGTGTCGTCGTCGGTTTCGGTAGTGTCGTCGTCGGTTTCGATATCTCGTGTCCCTTCAGTTATTATCACCGCCGGTTCTTTCACGATCTCCCCATCGATACGGAGGCCGCGTTCATCAACGAAGTTGATGGTCCCGTCGGCAAACTCGCCAGGCGCCTTCCCGCGCACCTCGTGTAAGTCTTGATCTACTTTGTCTCCGGGTTTGGGTTCAATAACCTCTCCGTCATACTCCCGCAGGAGATCATCGAACTGGTTAATCGTCGTCTTCATACCGGTCGGAACATCGTCGAGCTGTTCAGTTCCGCGGACAAGTGGCTCCCGGACATTGTTGAGAAAATCGCCGAAGAGCTCCTTCGTAGTCTCTTTGCGTACTTCCTGACGAAGCTCGTTTTGGTCGTCTTTCAGTTCCTGAATAACGGACTTCTTCCGATCAAGCTGAGAATCGAGTCTCTCGATGTGGTCCTCTAGAGTTTCTATGTAAAGGTCGACCGATATCGGTTCGTTACCCATCTCGTCTATACCTGGCTTGACGGTACTGAGCGATTGTATGGTGGATTCTTTCTCGCCGATGGTCTGTTCGAGTACCTCGACGGTCTTCTCGAGACTTTCGACGCTCTTCTCAAGCTCTTCGACAGTGACCTCGCGTCCCTCCACTTTGTCCTCAAGGTCTCTGACAGTTTCTTCTAATTGTGCGATGTACTCTTCTCGTTGAAGCGGGCCGTCGGCTCCGACTTCCTGGATTGGGGACTCGACTATCCCGTCGTTTTCAGTGCTGGGTGACCCCAATTCTGTTACCTTTTCTTCTTCAGTTTCTGCGGCAGACATGCTGTCCTCGTGTTCTGGGCCCTGCTCGACAGTACTTTGTTCAGACTCGACGTCTGGGGGCTCCCTGTCAACGCGATCTTTATCATCCACCGAACTGCTGGCCTCATCTGGATTCAGCTCGTCGACGGTTTCCTGACTCTGCGCCGGTTCTGTGTCTTCGTCTATCGATCCCACTTCTGCTTCGGATTCCTCTGGCTCAGTCATTTGGTCGGTTGTCTTTGGCTTATTGTTGTCTCTGCTAGCGTTCGGAGACGACATCTCTGTCGAGTCTTCGGACTCGAGTACCTGCTCCCAAATATCGGGATGTGGTGCTGGTTTCGTTGTTACACTATCGGAGTCACCCTTATTCTCGTCGCCTTGGTCGGAGTCGCTACTTATGAACTTCGAGATCCAACGGGGCAACGGCTTCACCATTGGTGACCCCTGTTCATCATTATCATTTGGTTTTCCCATTATGTGTCACGTCAAATAATAATTCCTCCGTGGAGTTCGACTCTTTGACCCCCGGCGAGAACGCTACTCACCGTGTGGAAAGTCAAATACTTCCTGCTCGATTCCAGTGATGGAGTGGATACGTTTGGGATCAATCCCAACATGTGCATAACCTCCAGTACATCTAAGTCACTCAGTGACATTCTATTCTTATCGCATGCCTTGGAGTTTGGGAGGTGTTGAGGCGGGGGAATTGCTGACTGCTGTAGTCATCGTCCTGCTCGGCATGTTGAGCGTCGCGTTGATTGTGGCGATTTTGGGAGATACGACGTCGCTGTACTCAACTACGAGCATTGTCTTCATGGTTCTACTTGCTGGAGCGGCGCTCGGCCTTCTACCATGGGGATTCCTTGCATCTGAGACCTTGTGGGGGCGTGTTCTTTTAATGTACTTGACGTCAGCGTTCATCGCCGGAGCGATCGCTTTTGTTATGATATCCCCGGTCTACGCACAATCCTACATTCCGGCCGCACTTGTAGGGTTAGCCGGTGGCGGGACCTACTACCAGTACGGTGGCGCAGACCACGTGCTCTTTATTCCGACGTGGGTATGCTTGCTCGGCGTCTATTTACTCGGTATCGCTGGTCTCGGAAGAGCTGTCTTCATGGTCGAAAACCTTCTTCCGGTACTGGCTGGTGTCGGCGCGACGGTAGTTATTGTAGCGACGCACCAAGCACTAATCCGGGAGCGGAGCCGATATCTCTCCTCTGGCTAAACTCGTCCAACCACCGAAATTATTACATTTAGGTACTCAAATCAGTGTGTAATGAGTGAGCTAGCCGCGATCCTTGGGACGGTCGCTGCGTTATTAACTGCGCTGGCGACATACCGGTTGTTCTCCTTCGTTGCTGCTGGAAGTCCCGCGTTCGGGGTACTCATGGCCGTCGCTTCGACGTCGACGTTCATGTATTTCTTCGACTTCGTAATCCTCCTTTTTGGACTGGCCGCGCTGGTCTCACCAGCTGGCGTAGCGTACTACTTTCGGGACCGAATCCCGTTTCTTGATCGGGCGACGAGTCAAGTGGGTCAGAGGTTCCGCCGCTATCTCGGTTTAGGTGATGAATGTACCCACTGTAACACGATGAATGAGTCCGGTAGTAGAAGATGCAAGAACTGCGGTCGAACACTGTAGTGACTATGAGTGAATCACAAATCCTTCAGGCGGGTACCAACTCGGGACTAACAGTTCCGGATCTTATCAATTTCGTCGGTATCGTCATACTCTTCGTCTACGGGTACTTTGAAATTCAGACAAAAAGGGTGGACGACGAAGGCCTACAGCGCGAAGCGGAAAAAAATGCCGTCGCTGCCGCGGGAGTATTCGTTTTATACGCACTACTCATGGGAATGTATGGTCACTCGAACACATGGGTTGGACAGGTCGGCATGGCTGTCGACGGATACTTCGAGGAGATAGCACACGCAATCATTGTAGATAGTGAACCTGGTGACCAAGGGAACTCCTTCGGAGAGCTCGTGCGTGGGGTCAAAACTCTAGGCCTCGCTGCATACATCTTTACCGTCGGGCTCGCAGCTCTCTTCGTTGAAGTCCCTATTAGAGCCGTTAGGTCTTTGTTGGGATCTCCTTGATCCTCTACTGCCCCTATATCACTAACACTCCCACGGTCTATATCGGCGTGCATACTGACATCGGCTGATACCCCCTCCACGTGAATGCGGAGGGTTCTCGAGCGGGGGGGGGAGTTTCTGGCTTATACAAATTAGGCAAGAAAGCCCACGATTTCGGTCGTGTGTGGAAGTCACAACCAGTGGCGCGGCCACTTCACGGGAGTTCGTATCTTGCTCAGCAATCATGGTCAGTGGCTGTGTGGTATCAAATATCTGGCAGTAATATCTCCCATCGTGTTTGGATTCCCCCCTGGCTGTGTTTAGACGCCGGTGTGAAGCGGTCTCTCCCGGAAGTATGAGCGAATGAAGCGGAAGAGTCGAGTATGCCCACCCAACTGGCCCGCTTCACCGACTGTTGCGTCGGTTTGGTTCAAAAACTGTCGTTGGTGAGTCAGATCCGCCGGTACAGAAGGGTGGTGACGGCTATGCAGCTGGGTGATCGTCGCGCTGCCCTGTCTCAGGGAGTACCTCGATCACCCGTATCGGCGGTTGCTTGACGTGCTGGCGGAGATGCCCAACATCTTCGGCAAGCTTGGCCTTTCGATGGAGGAACTCCGGGACTATACCACGGTCTGTACCAGAAAGCAAGAGCTCAAGCTGCGGATCTGGCGTGTTCTTCTGCAGGCCTCAGCGTCACTCCATGAGTTCGGCGAAGTGCAAGCAATCGACGCGACTGGATTCCAGCGCCACAAAGCCAGGTGGCACTACGTGATCCGCGTCGGATACAACTTCGACGACATCAAGAGCACGGCACTGGTGGACTGCGATTCGACAGCGATTATTGATGTCCACCTCTCGATGAAACAGCCCAATGACACCCAGATTGGCAGGCAAGTACTCACCAGAAATTTGGACCAACTGAACACCGTCGTCGCCGACAAAGGCTACGACTGGGACGCCCTTAGACAGCAACTCAGAGACGCTGCGTCTGTCCAGTAATTAAACAACGTAGTTCTACGCGCTGGACAAAGCGCACAACGCGCGCCACGACCAAGACACGTACCCCGCCGCTCACTCGTCGAGGCGATCTTCTACGCTCTGAAGCGTCGGTTCGGAGAGACGTTACCGTCGGAGCTTGCTCAGATCGACGAGGTCAACTGGCGAATCCTTCGAGGATTCGCGTTCATCGCGTCGACGTTTTGGATATTGTAGTCCGAGAGACTCGACTTCTCGTGATCTTAAAAATCATGGTTCAGGGCTGAGAGGTTGTCACTCCACTGTAATTGTTGTCGTCGCAGATTCGTAGTTGTCGGTATGGCTCGCGGTAACTTCGTGTTCTCCGGGTGTTTCTATGGTGATCGTGCAGGTTCCCCGTGCGTCAGTCTTTACTTTTTGCTCCCCATGTTCGACTGTCGCACCCTCAACACGATTTCCACTTTCGCTTCGAACAGTGACATCAATCTGCTTCCCAGCCTCGATGACTGATGTCGACGGGATCACTGCCAGTTTCATTAAGTCTTCCGACTTTTCACTTTTCTCAGCGGACTCGCTTGTTTCGGGATCGGGACCTGTTTCTGAAGATTCTCCGCCCTCGGCCCTGACAGTAACTGTGTCCGTTCCGTAAGTCTCGTCACCCAAGACGGACACTTCATGTTCACCTGGATCGCTGAAGGTCGCGGTCACCAACCCACGGTCGTTTGTGTTTCGACTCCGCCCGGCGACGTTGACCTCGACATCCTCGACCCGGCTCCCGGTTTCATCTCGCACTTCGAACGTGACATCTTCGCCGACCTTGAGCGCGGTTGAATCTGGTTTAATGGCGATGCTTTTTACCTCGTTTATTATCTCGTCTTCAGGTTCGGGTTCAACCTCAGGTTCGGGTTCAACCTCAGGTTCGGGTTCAACCTCAGGTTCGGGTTCAACCTCAGGTTCGGGTTCAACCTCAGGTTCGGGTTCAGACTCGACCTCAGGCTCAGGTTCAACCTCAGGTTCGGGTTCAGACTCGACCCCAGGCTCAGGTTCAACCTCAGGCTCAGGTTCAACCTCAGGCTCAGGTTCAGACTCGACCTCTTCGGTCTTGGAGGACTTATCATCACCTGCTTTGGTTAGTCTTCCAGGCCGCGTAAGGTCGTTCTTAATTTCACGTTCTCGGGTAGGATCACTGCTCCGCTCGGCGGATTTCAGTTTATGAATATGGTCACGGGTTTCGTCTGACGCAGCGGAGATATGGTCGTCGAGATACTCAAGAGCAGTCTCTGGAGACTCTTCGACCGCCAAGCGGCGAGCCTTCGTGTCTATCCGCTTGCGGTCGGCGTGACTCGGCCCACTCTCGGTGGTAGAAGTATACGTCCCCGTTACGGTTTCTTCTTTTACTTTGTCTGCGGCTTCAAGTTTGATATCGAGGAATGCCCGTTCAGACTCGGCCGGTTCTGGAGGGGCTTCGAATTCCACGAGCAGCTCCTGTTCTACACCCGCCTCTACGTCGGGGAGTTCGAACCGATGTTCACCCCTCGATCCGGCAACTTCGAACTCGTTGGTTCGGGGTTCATGCTGATAAACTTCTTGGACAGTCACCCCACCGTATGGACGCACATAGAGTTCGGGGTTGAGTGCGACGACGTCGTCAGCACTGGAGACGATATCTTCAAAGAACCTTCTTATTTCATATGGACTGGTAATGTGTTCTGGTCTACCACGCGTCGCCTCCGCCACGCCGCGCATAATCTCTTCATTGTAATCGGAGCCTACGCCCAACGACTGGATTGTTACACCGTCTTTGGCAAATTCTTCAGCGACGGTGATATGACGTTCGAGGGTGTCTTTGTGCGGGAGAATTGTAGAAATAAAGTCTGTGCCTGTTGAGGGCTTGCCATCCGAGACCAGAACAATCCACTGAAGGAGTTCATCCTTTTTTGATCCTCCGAACAGTGAATCAACTAGCCCACTGTCTTCCATTTCTTCGAGGGCTTTTTTACTCTCCTTCATCCCTCCGACAATATTTGTCCCCCCACTGGCTTTGATATCCTCAATCTTTCGTTTGATTCTTGCCCTGTTCCCCCCACATTTTGTCGGTTCAAGTGGTCGGTCGACGTTCCCGGAGAATGTTACCACGCTCACGTAATCCTCGTCATTGAGCACATCGACTGCCCCCTGAATGCCCTCTATTGCATTTTCAATTTTTTCTCCGGACATTGAGCCACTGACGTCAATACACAGTGACAAGTGCTTTGGGACGGAAGTCCGGGACTTCTTCCTCGCGGTCCGAATGCAGACCCCACAAGTTAGTTCCTCCCCGTCGACGGACACCACCTCACTCCCCAGATCGGTCGTTAGGCTGACCCCCATGTTCGTACGAATATGTACGAGATACTACTTGTATTTGTTCATGGGAGAACATATAATATCCCACGGATTCTCGGGATTGCGTATGGCGACATACGTGGACGTCGAGATCGTTTCCTCGTCGCTTGAAGGGGCATCTGACACCGGATCGGGCGGCGGCCCGGCGAAACTAATGAAGGGTGATCACACTACAGATCTCGATGCCGGGGACTATCCGGAGCTAACCGCCCACGTCAATCTGGAACCGGACTCTGGTACCGTCGGGGATGTATCGAAACGTCACTTTACGGTCAAGGAAGGAGGAGACGACTTACGAGATATACTCTCACTTGAGTTCATGAATGATGCTGTCGATCTTGTGTTCGTTTTCGACGATACGGGCAGTATGAGCGGAGAAATTGAAGGTGCGAAGGCCGGGGTCACCGACCTTACGACTGCCATTGATGAAAAGGATGTTGACGCACGGTACTCGCTTGTGACGTTCAAAGATAGCGATGTTGAAGTTGACCAAAGCTTCACTCGCAATGCGTCCAGACTAAAATCTAAAGTTGATGAACTCTACGCGTCCGCAGGAGGGCCTGCTCCGGAAGCCAACTTTGACGCCATTGAACGGGCTCTCGATTTAGACTGGCGCTCAGACAGTCAGCGCGTCATTGTGGATATCACCGATGCCCCATCGCATTATCGTGGCGATGGGTATGGAACAACCGAGTACACATTTGACCAGGTAGTTCGAGATATTCGAGATGCGCAGGTATCGTTTATTTCTGTGGCACCTGACCGCGACAACCACAAGGACAGTGTGAAGACCTTAACTGGAGAAGTAGGGGGCCTATGGACTGACATTAGGGATATCCGGTCAGGATATGGCAGCACCAGCACTGGTGGGTTCGAGGATGTCCTTGACCGTATCTCCTCGTTATTGGCGTCGACGTATGTGATCACTTACGCCAGCTGTGCGACTCCTGGGGAGCGGACAGAAGTCCGAATCGACTTCGATCACTCCAGATACAATGGCGGATACGACACTGCGTGGCTCTCTGTCCCCGGCCGTTACGATCTACCCTCTGAGTGCAGGGACCGAACGACCTCCACTGGGGGTGGTGCTACTGATAGTACCGGCGGAACCGACACGGACGCCCCACCTGTCACCCGCGTCGATGATCCGGACGAGGATGAAACTTCCAAGGTTACCCGGAAAGAGACGATCGACCTCGCTCTTTTGCCCGACCAGACCACGGTTGGCACTGGCGATCAGATATCCTTTGAGGTCCGTTCGGAGAAGGGGTCTTTGGTCGAAGGGGCGCTTATTTCAGCGGGAGAATATAACGCGAAGACCGATTCGCGGGGACGAGCTAGCATCACCTTCGGATCGCGCGGGGAGTACACGGTGGAGGTCAGTAAACCCGGTGCTGAAGAGAACTATGGAACTGATACTACTACGATAACTGTTCAATGACTTCTATGGCTAACAAAGAGATTATGACACGACAAGATATCGTCGTGAAGTATCTGTCCACCCGCAATACATCGTCCTTCGTTACAGGCGTAATCCCGGAGGTTGCGGTGGAGTTATATAACTGGTGTCAGTAAGTGGATACGATGTCGGTCAATGTGCAACAGCGCGACGCCATTGAGTTGGCGTTTCTCTTCGCTGTCGGTACGGCAATCTCGATCGGGGGAGTGCTGTTCATGGAACGAGTACCCCAGATTGCTTTCCCATATAATCTGAACTTATTTTTTTGGTCATTATTTTTCATATTGACAGGATTATTACCTGCTACCTTCTATGTCTGCGAGGACAGAGAGCCACGTGCGTTGGCAGTCGCACTGTTCGTTGGCGGTGGCGGCGGCGCAGTACTGGCACCGCAAGTCGGTGTTGTTGGCGATGTCATCTACCTCGACGGAGTGAATGTGATGCTCTTCGTGATGATTTTGCTCGGAACGGTCCCACTGATTCTATACTCCGGCCAAGCCACAAAACTGATCCTCGGTTCGGTAATGGGACTGATGATTGCGATGTACCTTTTTGTTCTTATCTACATTGCCTCGGCATTTATGATGACGAGGGACGCAGTCACATTTGTCCCCTTATTAGGCGCAACAATTATAATAGCAGCCACACTTTCAGTCTTCTGGAAGGCCTACAAACGAACGGGGTTCTAAACAAATGCCATCTGAAACTATCCTCATCGGTGGTGAAACAGGCGGAAAGTCGACGTTCCTCGGAGGGTTACTGTACTACTTCGACGAGATCTCCGACCATGATCATGACATCGACTTCCTCTATGACCGTGATTTTGTGATAAATGAGGTGTACGATCAGATGGTCAACAATAGAAAATATCCTCCACCAACAGATGAAGATGATGCATATATGCTTCAAATTCGAGTTGAATCGGGATCACTATTCCCCGAGGTGAACACCTTCGAGATAATGGATTTTCCTGGGGAGTACCAGTTTCCATCCCGACCATCTGATCCGCTGATGGATCCTATTCGTCATCTCAACCCACTCGCTAAATCTGAACAGCAACAGGTAGTTGACCGGTATGAAAATGACCTCCAGTCGAAACTCGAAAACGATGAGAGTCTCACCGATAATGAGTGGAAGGAAATCTTCGAGTACCACTACCGTCGGAGCGACACTGCGATCTGTATGCTAAATCTCCACAAACTAATGAATGAGGAGGGTGAAAGCGATCCAGAAATCATCGACAGTAAAAATGAGGATATCCTCAGCGTTGCCTCCGGGAAGAGTCATAAACTAGTCCTTGTCACGGCGTGCGATGTCATCGGCTACGATCCGGACGATTTTGATGGGGATGGCCAGTCGTTCCTCAGCGGAACGGTCCGAGATAATCAGTTGGCCGAAGAGATCGAGAATTCCGTGACACTGACCGAAGGTAATGCAGTGAAGAATGTTCTCAGAAAAGTTCGCCGTAATGATAGCAACTTCTCTTTTTTAGGCGTCTCTGTCGCGGCAGAGGACCCTAAGCAGGGAAACAAAATTCGATCCGGCCTCGGTGCTGAAGCGATCGATATCAGCGGTTACGAGAACGTGGTACAATGGCTGATGAATTAATAGTACACCACACGGTATACAACAGAGGTAGAGACCGCCTGCAGGGCGAGCCGATTACAGAGGACAGTGAGGAGATGGAAGATCTCTTGTCTGACGCTGATTCGGATCTCAACCGAAAAAAAGGCGGTTTCTTTTTCAAAGTGATCGGGGATGTGTTCGTCGCTGGATTTGTCACACCCAAGGCCGACCGTGATGGAGACATTCTGTATAATATCTTCGAGATGGATGTTGATGTTGCTCGCCGCTCCGATTTAGCCCGCCTCAAAGATACTCTTCAGAGGTTTTGTATCGATCTGCCCTCGTCATCGATTAGACCGAGAATCGTTGATCCGTTCGACGAGTCCACGTTAGTTAAGCCGAAAGACTACGAAGTGAAAGGCTACGACACCCGAGTCATTACGAATCTGTGGGACCAGCTTCGAAGGGACGAAACTCCGGTAACCGCGTCACTAGACCAAGTTTCGTACTTCACGAGCAAAGTCCATGGGGCAGCCAGCGAAATTAGTTTTGTCGCCGGTGCGGAGTCCAAGGCGGATCGGTTTGATATCCAGCAGGGGGAGCTTCCTGAGGCTGACCCGGAGAGAGTAAATCAACTGTACCAATACATACAGATAGTAGATGAGAAGAACACGAACATCAAATTCGAAGATCTTCCGTCTTTGGAAGCGCAGTACCAACGAGTTCTTCAAAAGCGGATAGAGAAAGAACTCAAGACACTGCGTGAAGAGTTCAGAACGGACGAAGAGATCAAGAAGCAATTTGACGAGTTCTTCGAGGATGAGGTCGAACCGCGGCTTGATGAGCAATTACAGACGTTCCTCAAACTACAGCAAACGAGGCTTGATCCAGACCGAAGCGTCGAGGACGAGTGGTCGGAAGGGTCCCGATTGAATGGTATTGTCGAGTCTATCCGTCCAGGTGAAACGGATCCGATTGAAGCAGAACTCCGTCGAGAGACGGAGCGAATAGTGAAAAAAATTCGGATCGAGCTGTGGCGGTCGATGCTTGACCGAATCGAAAATAGGATTAAAATCCGCGCCCAAGAAATGGTTGACCGCGGTTCTGATCAAGCTGAAGAATTTCGGAACTCCGAGGACTACAAGAAGTACGAACGGCTTTGATTAAACCCCCCTTCTAGTCAGCCCTAGTATTGAGACACCGAGGAGTAAAAAGAGGACAAGGGATCCGATGATGAGGTCGCCTCTTATTCCGAACAGCAGCCCCACTCCTATGGCGGGGAAGACGAGGATGATACCAATTATTGTGACCACGACCGCTGTAGGGGCACCTGTCTCTTCATCCGGGAGATCCAATCCTTCGACCTCGATCGGTGATCGGTCTGTTCCGTAGTGGATGCCATCTTCAGTCCCCTTTTCGACGCTGAGGTGAATAGGCGAACGGCCCTCAGTTGGCACCGCGACGGAACACGTGCCACGGTTGTCCGTGTGAGCTCGGTCAGATGGACTCTCCACTGTTGCTCCTCCCACGCGACCGCCGCCCTCATCATACACGGTCACCTGAACCGAGCCCCCCGATTCTGCCTCATCAGGGACATCAATATATAGGTCCTTGGTAACTGGTTCTACATTGATTGTGTCCTTGTCCGGAAGGTACTCTACTAGGTCAGTATCGTCCTTGTCGGCCGCTATCTCGATTGTTCCTATAGAAGATGGAGTGAAAGTACAGGCTCCTTCGCTGTTGGTCTGTTCGACTTCTCCGTCTGTCCGTACGTTCACATCAGGGACGGGGTCCCCGTCTGCTTTGACACTGACTTCGATGTCTTCCCCAATTTCGACTTCGTCTGGGGCCCCCGTTAGTTCGAGGTCGATTTGCTTCGGTTCGACTGTCACAGTCGTCGACGCAGAGCCGTAGGCGACGTCTTTAGTGTCGGATCGAGTGGCCGTTAGTTCGACTTCTCCTGTCGTGTGGAATTGGAATAAACATGTCCCCCTATCGTCGGTGCGCTTTCTCGACGATGGTCCTTTTAGGAGGGCGTTTGTGATAGACCCAGTTCCGTCACTCACACGAACTGTCAATTCTTCTCTGATTTCAACCGTGTCGCGGGCAGGCTCGATAGTGAGGGCACGAGTAGCCTTGTTAACGGTGATAGTTGTTGACCCTGAATCATACTCTGTTGTCGGAGTATCGTCTTTAGTCGCTTCTATGTCGATCTTCCCGACCGAAGAGAAATCGAATGTACATAGCCCACTTCCGTCTGTTTTCTTTGTCTGGCTGGCTGCAGTCACTGACACGTCCGAGACCGGGGTCCCGTCAGCCGTTACGCGTACTGTCACGCTGTTTCCAATCTCAACCGGGTTCGGTGATATCTCAACCGAGAGTGAACAGTGTCGCCTGCCGGCGACAATCTCGATTTTATCACTATTATAATGAGTTGTCGGATCGTCGCGTTTTGATGCTTCGATCACGGACTCGCCCGCTTCCTCCAATGTCACACTCGCGCGGCCATTGGTATCTGTCGTCGCCGTCCCACCACTATAGGAAAGCGACACGGCACTGATTGCATTGCCACTGTCGTCACTAACCGAGAATGATACTGTCTCACCAACTTCCACGTTATGGCTGTCTGCCGAGATATTTAGCGAGACGGCCTCTTTTTCCACTTCGAGGGTTGTCACGTCATCAATATAAGTGGCTTCACCGTCGTCGTCCTTACTTGCCTCGACAGTCTTCTCACCTGTGGATGTATATTCGATGCGGCAGGTACCGGAGGTATTGGTAGTTTTCGTTTCGCCGTCCGTGACAACCACCGCATCTGGCACAGGTTCGCCAGCAGCCGTGACCGTTATTGATACTGTTTCCCCAACCACTACTTTTGAGGCGCCGGTTTTGACAGAAAGCTCGCGCCGCTCTTTGACGATTTCGATCTTCGAGGTGGCGTCGGTGTATGTCTCATCGGAGCCAGTTTTTGATGCTTCCAGTGTCGTCATCCCTGGCGCATGGAATTCGAACGAGCACTTGCCCTCTCCGCTGGTCTCTCCTAGGTCCGCGCCACCAGCAGTTATAGACGCCCCGTCAACTGGGTCTCCCTTGTCGTCTTCGACGACGATCGTGACGGTTTCCCCTACCTCAACGACGTCTGGTCCGCTAATCGATATCGGGACGACATCGCCGAACACTGTCGGGTAGCCGTTTTCATCGTTGTACTCCTTTCGAGAGTCCAGATCTTTGAGCTTACGCTGAATTTTTGTCTTCTTCGATGGATAGTCGGTCCCGTGGAGTGCGACGAACCTGGAGACTTTCTTTTTTAGGTCGCCATGCGGCTCTTGCGGGTGAGCGCCAAGGCAGTCGTAGAGGTCGTCTGCATCCGGGTTCATGATTCGGTCCGACGCAGTTCGTTCATCTGTAGGGTGCTTGATGATTATAATGACACCGGTTCCCTGATCGACCAACTACCGACAGATCAGGTTCCTATTGATAAACGGTTTGTGTCCCCGATGCTTCACTTTATGTTCCGATCGAGGTCCTCACTCGTCGCTGGGTGCTGGCGACAGTGCAACACTCGTGGCTTCGACATGGACCGAAACTTTACCTTCAGACCCCGTTATCCCCAGCAAGTTCCCGTCGAACTTCACACTCGCGCCGGTCACTGGATCACCCTCTGCGTCGCGCACGGTTATCGTGTGAGTTTTGAGGATGGAGGCTAAGTCAACAGGGATACCAATCACGTCACTATTCTTGATCGAAGACTCGCACCGCTCTTCGACGATTTCGATCTTCGAGGTGGCGTCGGTGTATGTCTCATCGGAGCCAGTTTTTGATGCTTCCAGTGTCGTCATCCCTGGCGCGTGGAATTCGAACGAGCACTTGCCCTCTCTGCTGGTCTCTCCTAGGTCCGCGCCACCAGCAGTTATAGACGCCCCGTCGACTGGGTCTCCCTTGTCGTCTTCGACGACGATCGTGACGGGTTCCCCTACCTCAACGACGTCTGGCCCGCTAATCCATAGCGGGACCACATTGCCGAACACTGTTGGGTACCCGTTTTTATTGTTGTACTCTTTTCGAGAGTCCAGATCTTTGAGCTTGCGCTTGATCTCAATATTCTTTTCTGGGTAGTCGGTCCCGTGGAGTGCGACGAACCTGGAGACTTTCTTTTTTAGGTCGCCATGCGGCTCTTGCGGGTGAGCGCCAAGGCAGTCGTAGAGATCGTCTGCATCCGGATTCATAATCAAACCTAAATTTCGAACGAGGAGTGGTGCGTTATGTGACCGGGGGCAGTTCGTCACGCAGCCCACCATCAATAATCTCCTCCCGCGTCGGAGGCATGTAGGGGCCATCATCGCTTCCTCCGTCGCCCTCGGAACCGGGACTCCCGATATCGACTTCGCTTTCTCCGCTCGCCTTTTCTCCCACAGACGTGTCCCAGGCCTGGGCCCGTAGTACGCCGCTCTTGTCCATCTGGAATTTCACGTTGATGTCCGGTTCGCCTGCCTCAGCACGCCTGATGTCGGAGAGTGTGAAGGTCTTAACGTGCTCGTTTGCCGGATGTTCTACGTCCTCCTTCGCTGCCTCTTTCTCAGCCTCGTCGTCGGCGTTGATCATGAATATCCTGATAACTGCTTCCTCTTGATAATCTTCGACGGTGGTGTATCCCCCTTCGTCTCCCTCAACAGGAAGGTTCATCCCGTCTTCGATGAGGACCGATAGCGAACCATCTGCCAGCTCGAAGCCGTAATCTGCAGGAGTAGTGGGAATAACTCTGTCATCGCCTTCATCTCCTTCGCTCTCAGGAGAGGGGAGCTTACCAGATGGCTCGCCACCTCCGCGACGACCTGGCGGAAGTGGTCCGATGGAATCTGCTTGTTCTCCCGCACCAAGTGCAACCGCCTCATCCGGATTGACACCACCAATTGGATCTTGGTCAAAGAAGCTTTTCACGGCTTCCTGAACCTGTGGCATTTTTGTCGACCCACCAACGGCTAGCAGCGTATCGATGTCGTCCGTGCTGTAATCTAGGTCGTCTAGGACTCCCTCGCAGATGTCTATCGTGTCGTCAACGAGGTCGCCAGTAAGATCCTCGAACTTCTCTTGAGTGACCTCAACCTCTAGGGTTTCACCCGCGACGAGGAACGGGATATTTGCCGTTACTGTCTTTGCATTTGTGAGTTGTTCCTTTACTTTCTTGGCCTCCGCCTGAACGCGCCGTTTAATTTGGTGTGTAGTCGTTTCCTCGTGCGTCCCCTCGACATCAATCCCACTTTCCTCTTCAAATTGCTCGATAAGCCAGTCACGAAGGCGTTCGTCGAAGTCCTCTCCTCCTAATTGCTGACGTCCATCGTTCTTTTCAACGACATACTTATTTCCTCCTTCTTTGTCTGGAACAATATTGACGATGCTGATGTCAAATGTTCCACCACCTAGGTCATATACTGCGACTCTCTCGACGTCGGTCGACTCATCGTCCACCTTGTACGCGACGCAGGCCGCACTTGGTTCGGGCAGCAGCATTGGCACACGTTCAAGATAACCGAAGTATGCGGCCGCCTCCGTACAGTTTCGGGCCGCTTCACTGAAACGTGCAGGAACAGTAATTACTGCTTCGTCTATCTCTGTGTCATCCCCTGCAAGTTCTCCTTCGGCCTCTTGGACCAATTTCTTGAGGATGAGACCCGAGAGCATTTCGGGAGTGTACGTCATATCTTCCCCCTCAAACTCGTAAGGGTGGTCGTCGCCCATATGACGCTTCACTGCCGATACCGTGTCGTTCGGATCCGTTTCGAGATAAGATACTGCACCCTCGCCGACGATTACTTCATCCTGCGAGCCGTCCACTCTTTTAGCGAAACTGAGGACGGAGCGCATCGTCGTGTTTGAGTCGATCTCTATGATCTCCGCCTCTTCACCTTCAGCGAACGCGGCGGCACTATTCGTCGTCCCCAGGTCGATCCCAATAGATGTCATCCGACTAAGACAGTGGTAGGATCATACTTTAATTTTACCCGACAAAGAAATCCTCGCTGAGAAGACATTCCCGGATCAGGTCTTTCTCGTCGATGCGATCCAGACTAATTTATTTGTTCACATCAACATGACGGAAAATGATTAAGATATCGAGGGGCAGTTTTAATTTTCCGCTGACAGATTCTCAGGCACCGAGAATTAAGTAGTCATGATTCATTTGTGTTCCAAAATGACCAATAACCCCACTACATCCAGTGGGCCTTGTTTAGACGGATAGATTCGGTCAGTCTGAGAGGTGTGTGACTATCCCCATTCTGCTCTCATTTCTAGCGAAGTGACAACTCTATAGGAAGTGAAGCGGGAGAGATTGGGTGTGCAAACCAAGACCTTCCGCTTCGCAGAAGTGGTTGTAACGCTCTCCAAAAAAGCCGTCGCTGGCGAGCCAGCCCCGGCATACAAGCCCGGAAAAGGCGGGTATGCCGATTGGGTTATTCTGGCCGTTCAAGGCTTCAAAGAGTATTTTGACACTGATTACAGGAAGTTGATGGACGTGCTACGTGAAATGCCGAGAGTTGCGAAATCGCTCGGGTTGACGGTTGAGGCATTACCTCACTTCTCGACCGTATGTGCGCGAAAGCAAGCAAGTCCGATGAGGCGGTGGCGGGAGATCCTCGACGGATCAGTCGAACTGTACGACCTCGGAGATGTTCAAGCAATCGACGCAACCGGTGTGGATCGTATTCAAGCGAGCCAGAACTACGCGAAACGGACAGATTACACGCTTTCGGCGGTGAAGGCCACGCTGCTTGTCGATTGTGAAACGAGCGCGATCCTTGACATACACTGTTCGATGAAGCAACCACACGATACACAGGTCGGTTGGCAAGTTCTGGTGCGGAATCTCAACGCTTTGAACACTGTAGCGGCGGATAAGGGATACGACTGGAATAGCTTCGGACACGAATGCGGGCAGAAGGGCTCTGGTGAATCGCTGTAAGACGACGGGATAGGTCGTCAAATCAAAGGAAGTGAAGCGGGAAATCGGCGATGCCTATGTCGAATATCTCCCGCTTCACGAGCAAGGCGGTCACGTTAGCTAAAAATGCTGTTGGTGGCCGAGGCGAAACCGCCGCCCCCGAAGGGGGTGGGGGCTTCGCCGACTACGCCGTTGTTTCGCTCCACTGTCTCC
>LFCJ01000930.1_pt1 | contig 19447 bp, 14 predicted proteins | sample 643141 | NCBI WGS metagenome assembly LFCJ01 (sample SAMN03766243, study PRJNA286221) | soda lake metagenome | biome: soda lake; feature: Kulunda steppe; material: water; isolation source: sample B1-Br-g2 brine of Lake Bitter-1 | place: Russia: Kulunda steppe | collected 2010-07
CGCCGTAAGCCGGAGGGATGGCAGAGCGGTTGAATGCACCGGTCTTGAAAACCGGCAAGGGTTAACGCCCTTCCAGGGTTCGAATCCCTGTCCCTCCGCCACCATATCCAAAGAATCAGGCACCTACGGGTGCCTTTTTCGTTTCTGGCCATCCTACCCATCATCCCCAGGAGGGCGCCATGGCGCTGAAGGCCACGATCTGCAAGGCGCGCCTGCAGGTTGCCGACATGGAGCGACACTACTATGGCGAGCACCCTCTGACCATCGCCCGCCACCCGTCCGAGACCGACGAGCGCATGATGCTGCGCCTGCTGGCCTTCGCCCGTCACGCTCACCCGGATCTGACCTTCGGGCGGGGCGTCAGCGCCGACGACGAGCCGGATCTGTGGCGCAAGAGCCTCACCGGCGATATCGAGCTGTGGATACAGCTCGGCCAGCCGGACGAGCGGGAGATACGTCGAGCCTGCGGCCGCTCGAGGCAGGTGGTGCTCTACACCTATGGCGGTCAGGGATCACGGCTCTGGTGGGAGGCGCTGGCCGGCAAGCTGCGCGGCCTGACCAACCTGACCATCATCGACGTCTCCACCGAAAGCGTCAGCGAGCTCGGTGGACTCGCGGCCCGGAGCATGGAGCTCAACGCCACCCTCCAGGACGGCATGATCTGGCTGGCCACCCCGGAGGCCTCCGTGGAGGTCAGCATCGAGATTCGCCAGCAGTCGGCAATGACTCAGTAGAGCCTCAGCCCCACCTTGGTCACGACGTTGCCGTTCATCTCGCTGACCACCCAGTGAATGCCGTGCCAGTCCACGTCATCCCCCACCACCGGATGCCCGCCCACGCGCAGGGAGATGAAGTCCGCCAGGGTCATCTCCTGCTCCGCCTGACTCAGCGTCAGACCGTAGGCGTCGGCGATATCCTGCATGCGGGCCTCGCCGGCGAAGGTGAAGGTGCCGAAGAAGGCGCGCTCGCGCTTGAGCTTGGCATCCCCGTTGAAGAGTCGGTTGAGCGCCGGCAGGTCCTCGCTGCGGCCGATCACGCAGATCACATCGCCCAGCTGCAGGCGGGTGCTCCCCTTGGGATGCAGCATCACATGGTCGCGGAACAGCGCCGAAATCAGCGCCCCCGAAGGGAAGCGCAGCAGCCGAATGGGCACATTCTCCAGATCGGAATTCTCCACGTTGTAGACGAACATCTCGAAATCGTTCTCAGGCAGTATGCCCAGAGGCCCGCGCCGGTTGGGGGTCACGCTGGTGGGCACTTCCACCTTCATCCAGCGCGCCATCCACCCCAGGGAGCCCCCCTGGATCAGCAGCGAGAGCAGCACCACCGCAAAGGCGACGTTGAAGTAGAGAGAGGCGTTCTCCACGCCGCCGATCACCGGGAAGATCGCCAGCACGATGGGCACGGCGCCGCGCAGACCCACCCAGGCGATGAAGCCGGTCTCCCGCCAGCGAAACTTGAAGAAGGGCTTGATGCTGATCAGCACCGCCAGGGGCCTGGCCACGAAGATCAGCGCCAGCGCCACCAGGGTGGCGGGAAGCGCCAGCTCGAGCAGCTCGCTGGGATTGACCAGCAGGCCCAGCACCAGGAAGAGGCCGATCTGGCTCAGCCAGGCCAGGCCGTCGTGCACCGGCAGGATGAAGTTGATATGGCGTCCGGGCTGGTTGCCGATCATCAGCCCCGCCAGATAGATGGCCAGGAAGCCGCTGCCGCCGAGGAAGCTGGTGATGCCGAACACGCTGAAGCCCAGCGCCAGGGCCAGCAGGGAGTAGAGGCCGGGAGCCAGGTCCACCCAGCGCAGCAGCTTGCCGCTGAGCCAGCCTCCCCCCACCCCGATCGCCAGCCCCAGGCCGAACTGCTGACCCAGCAGCAGCAGAGTGTCGACGCCACCGCTCAGCTCCCCGACCAGCATCTCCACCAGCACCAGGGTGAGAAAGATTGCCATGGGGTCGTTGGTGCCCGACTCGATCTCCAGGGTGGCGCCCACCCGCTCGTTGAGATTGACCCCGCGGCCGCTGAGCATCGAGAAGACCGCGGCGGCATCGGTGGAACCGACGATCGCCCCCACCAGCAAGCCCTGCAGCAGGGTGAGGTCGAAGATCCACATGGACAGCACGCCGACGATCCCGCTGGTGATGAAAACCCCCAGGGTGGCCAGCGACAGCGCCGGCCGAAAGCCGACCCGAAAGGTCTTGAGACGGGTGCGCAGCCCACCGTCCAGCAGGATCATGGCCAGCGCCACATGGCCGAGGGTAAACGCCAGCGAATAATCGTCGAACTGGATGCCAATCAGCCCCTCTTCCCCCGCCAGCATGCCCAGCCCCAGGAAGATGAGCAGCAGGGGAAAGCCCACCAGGCTGGAGAGACGACTGGCCAGCACGCTGAGCCCGATCAGCAGGCCGCTGAGTATGAAGAGGCTATTGACGGTGTCCATGGCATCCTCGTGGCGGCTAATGGGGCATTATCGCACGCCCCCCGCAGCCGTGCGACGCCGTCAGCAGGGCTGGTCAGCCCTTCCCTGCAGCGGCTACACTCTGCTGCCGCCAGCCGGCCGTGTGCCGGCACCCCTGCCGGAGCCCCTGCATGTGCGACCCCGCCCGACCCAAGCCTCTGCCCGTCGTCGCGACCGCTCTCACCCTGCTGATGGCGGCGCTGACAGCCGCAGCGGACGAGGCACCCGTGCCGCTGGCCATACCCGAGCTCGAGCCGGAGACGCCGGACACCCTGACTCTGGATAGCCGGGTTGTCGTCCCTCGGATGCGGCCACTCGACGCAGGGCCCGAGCAGGAACTTGGCGACGTCAGGCCCGTGCTACCCGGGGATGAGACCGACAGCGAGGCCAGGGCGCGACCTGGCCTGCCCCGGGCCGGCGACAGGGGCGGCGACAGGGGCGAGCAGAACGCCACGGCACCGACGCAACCCGACGCCCCCCTGCCCGACGCGGACATCGAGCAGGGCCCCATGGTGACTCTCACTCCCCCCGAGCCCATTGAGCCGCCGCCGCTCAAGCCCCTGGAGATCATGCTGGACTGGTACCCGGGGCCCCAGCACGCTGCCCTGCTGATCGCTCAGCACAAGGGCATTCTGGAACGTCATGGTCTGCAGGTGACCCTGACGACCCCTGCCGACCCCGGCCTGCCGACGAGGCTGCTGGCCGCCGGGCGCATCGACCTGGCCGTGAGTCGCCAGCCGCTGCTGCACCTGCAGGTGGATCGTGGCCTGCCGCTGGCGCGGGTGGGTACCCTGGTCGCGCTGCCCCTGACGGGCCTGCTGCTGCGCGATAACGACAGCATCGCGTCGCCGTCGGACCTGGCGGGCAGACGCATCGGCTATTCGGTGGAAGAGAGCAGCGCACTGCTGCTGCCGGCACTGCTCAAGCCCCACGGCATCACCATGGACGAGCTGGAACTGGTGGACGTCAACTTTGGTGCCGTGGTCGAGATGGCGGATCAGGAACTGGACGGGGTGTTCACGCCTCAGCACCTCGCCCTGGCTCGGCGCCTGGGCGACGAGGGCGTCGCCACCCGCCTGGTGCGCCTGGAAGAGCATGGCATTCCTCGCCACGAGGGGCTGATCCTGGTGGCCAACCGCGACCGGCTCGGCGCCCAGCAGGAGAGCCTGCGCCGCCTGCTGGATGCCCTGGCCGAGGCCACCGCCTGGAGCCTGGAGCATCCCCAGGCGGCCTGGGAGCTGCTGGCGGAGAACGAGCCCATCCTGGATACCCCCGCCAACCGCGACACCTGGATGCCCCTGCTGCTGCGACTGAGCGCGCGTCCCGCCGCCCTCGATCAGGGTGGCTACGCGCGCTTCGAGGCCTTCCTGCATGAGCAGGGCCTGGTCGAGACCCTGACGCCGGTAGACAAGATGGCGGTCGACGTGGGCGCACCCTGATGGACGAGCCACTGATCTTTCTCGACCTGGAGACCACCGGGGTCCGCACGACCCGGGACCGCATCATCGAGATTGCCGCCCTGCGCCTCGAGCACGGGGAGGTGATTTCACGCTGGCACCGGCTGATCAACCCCGGGGTGCGCATCCCCGCCCCCATCAGCCAGCTGACAGGGATTGACGATGCCATGGTCGAGGACGCCCCCGCCTTCGACCAGATCGCCGCGGAGCTCAGGGAGTGGCTGGGCGATGCACCGCTGGTCGCCCACAACGCTCGCTTCGACCATGGCTTTCTGCGCAACGCCTATCAGCGGGCGGGACTGGAGTACCACGCCGAGGTGATCTGCACCCTGCGCCTCTCGCGACGCCTGGCACCTCAGCATCGCGAGCACAACCTGGCGGCCCTGCTGGAACGCCATGGCATCGCCTCGCCCGGCCGCCATCGCGCCATGGCCGACGCCGAGGCCCTGCTCGCTCTCTGGAAGCAGTGGCAGCGAGAGTATCCGGTCCGGCGGCTGAGTGACGAGATCCAGCGCCAGCGCCGCCTGCCCAGCCTGCCCCCCCACCTCGATCCGGGCATGATCCAGGCCATCCCCGGGACGCCGGGGGTCTACCTGATGCATGGGGAGAACGACCTGCCGCTCTACATCGGCAAGAGCGTGAACCTCAGAGCTCGGGTCATGAGCCATTTCCAGGCCGACCACCGCGAGGATCGCGAAATGCGCCTCGCCCAGCAGGTGAGGCGCGTCGACTGGCGGGAAACGGCCGGCGATCTGGGTGCCCAGCTGCTGGAGGCGCGGCTGGTCAAGGAGCGCCAGCCCATCATGAATCGTCGCCTGCGCCGTGCGGGTCGGCTGACGGGATGGTCGTGGCCGGAGAGCGCCAGCCGACCCGAACTGCGTCGCGCCGAAACGCTCACCGGAAGAGAGGCGGCCGAGATGATGGGGCTGTTTCGCAGCGCTCGGGAGGCCCGGCAGGCGCTGCACCGGATCGCCATGGACCAGGGACTCTGCCTGCGACTGCTGGGGCTGGAGGCGGGGCGCGGGGCCTGTTTCGCCAGCCAGCTGGGCCGCTGTCGCGGCGCCTGCCGGGGCGACGAACCTCTGGAGGCGCACAGCGCACGGGGCAGAGAGGCGCTGTCGCGTCTGCGCATCCATCACTGGCCCTGGTCAGGGCGCCTGGCCATCGGCGAGCGCGGCCCCACCGGCGCCGAGGCCTGGCACCTCGTGGACCACTGGTGCCATCTGGGCAGCGCCGACTCCCTGGCCCAGCTCGACGCGCTTGGCGGGGCCACGGGACGCTTCGACGTCGACACCTACCGGATACTGCGCCGCTTCCTCGATGGCGACGGCGCCGAGCGGCTGTCCCTGGTCACGCTACCCCGCCCGGCAGACGCCTTGCCCTGAGGCCGAATGCCCGTTCGGGCAGTGCCCGCCGCCTTCCCGTGGCCGGCCCACCGACGCGGCACGCCTAGTCCGGGTGGCGGGCCAGAAACGCCTCCACCGCGTCGCGAAAGGCCTCGGGCTGCTCGGCATGCAGCCAGTGCCCCGCCTCCAGGGTCACCACTTCCGCCTCCGGCAACACCGCCTTCAGGGCAGGAAGCATGGAGTCGGTAACGTAGGGCGAGTTGGCGCCGCGCAGCACCAGGGTCGGCCCCGAGAAGGCTCCCTCGCCCGCCGGTGGCGCCATGACGGTCTCGTAGTCGGACTGAATCGCGTCGAGCCCCAGGCGCAGCCTGAGCCCGCCCGCCTCGGCGCGCTCCAGGTTGGTGGCCAGGAACAGCCGCACCGCCCGCTCCTTGACGTGCTCACCCAGCAGCTCGTCGGCCTCGCGGCGGTTGGCCGGCTGGCCCTCCTCCAGGCGACGCAGGCCGGCAAACACGGTGTCGTGGTCGTGACCGTAGGCAACCGGGGCGATGTCGCCGATGATCAGCGAGGCCGCCCGCTCAGGCGCCAGCCGCGCCAGCGAGATCACCACCTTGCCGCCCATGGAGTGGCCCAGCAGGTGGGCACGGGGCACCCGGAGACGATCCAGCAGCCGGATCACGTCCCCGGCCATGGCGTCGTACCCCATGCCCTCGGCGTGGGGTGAGCGGCCATGATTGCGCAGGTCCACGGCGATCACCCGCCGCGTCTCCTGCCACGCCTTGACGTGGGACCGCCAGTTATCGGCGCTGCCGAACAGGCCATGGATGACCACCAGCGGCACGCCTTCGCCGCCGGTATCCAGATAGTTGAGCGCTAAGGACATGGGACTCTCTCCTCGGCCGGTTCCTCGGCCGGTATCAGGGGCGGGATCTCGCCGCGGGGGCCGCCGGCGTCTCGGCCTGAGTGGCCGCCACCAGGCGACGGCTCAGGGTCGCCAGCAGCACGCCGTAAAGCGGCACGAAGAACAGCAGGCTGATGATCAGCTTGATGACATAGTCGACCCAGGCGATCTCCAGCCAGTTGGCCGCCATGAAGGGATCTGGGCTGCTGTAGAAGGCGATCGAAAAGAAGGCGAAGGTATCCGCCAGGTTGCCCAGCACCGTGGAGACCGCCGGCGCCACCCACCAGGCCTTGAGGCCGCGCAGCCGGTCGAAGACCTGCACATCGAGCAGCTGGCCCAGCAGGTAGGCCATGAAGCTGGCCACGGCGATACGCGCCACGAACAGATCCCACTCTCCCAGGGCCTCGAGGCCGGCGTAGCTGCCCCGCGGGAAGACCACCGAGACCACATAGGAGATGACCAGCGCCGGCAGCATGACGCGCATCACGATGGCACGGGCCGGCTCCTTGCCGAAAAGACGCACGGTCAGATCGGTGGCCAGGAAGATGAACGGGAAGCTGAAGGCCCCCCAGGTGGTGTGAAAGCCGAACAGGGTAAAGGGCAGCTGTACCAGATAGTTGCTGGCGGCGATCACCAGCACATGGAAGCTGATCAGCAGGCCCAGCAGGCGGCGCTGCTGGGCGTCGGAAAGCGCGAACACGGCGACATCCTTTTTTTGCGGGAGGGGTGAGGGAACCCTCGTGAAACGGGCTGACGGGGTCAGCGTGCGGTCGCGCATTATACGGACCCCACTCGCCGCTGGCCATGCCGACCAACGCAGACGCCGCCCCGAAGGGCGGCGTCATGCGAGGCACGCTCAGCGGGTCAGAGCTGACGCGCATCCTGGGAGGCGCCCACCGAACGCGACTTCATGGCGTCGTGAACGTCCTGCAGGCTGGCCGGATCGTCGATGGTGGACGGCACGCCGTACTCCTTGCCGTCGGCGATATTGCGCAGCAGCTTGCGCAGGATCTTGCCGGAGCGAGTCTTGGGCAGGCGATCCACCACCAGCACCTGCTTGAAGCAGGCAATGGGCCCGATCTTGTCGCGCACCAGGGCGATCAGCTCCTGCTCGAGATCATCCTCACGTCCCTCGAACCCATCCTTGGGAATCACCAACCCGATGGGCAGCTGGCCCTTCAGGGCATCGTGGATACCGATCACCGCGCACTCGGCCACCGCCGAATGGGCGCCGACGACCTCTTCCATCTCGCCGGTGGAGAGGCGATGGCCGGCCACGTTGATGACGTCGTCGGTGCGTCCCATGATGAACAGGTAGCCATCCTCATCCACATAGCCGCCGTCGCCGGTCAGGTAGTAGCCCGGGAAGGCCGCCATGTAGGCCGAATGGAAGCGCTGCGGGTCACCCCAGACGCCGACCAGGCAGCCCGGCGGCATCGGCTGCTTGATCACCACGGCCCCCTGTTCCATGGGGCCCATGCGCTCCCCCTCGCGGTCGAGGATCTGCACGTCGAAGCCCGGCACCGGCACGGTGGCACTGCCCGCCTTGGTGGGCATCGGCTCCAGGCCATGCAGGTTGGCGGCAATGGGCCAGCCGCTCTCGGTCTGCCACCAGTGATCGATCACCGGCACGTCGAGCAGATCGTCCAGCCAGTGGAAGGTGGGCGGATCGAGGCGCTCACCGGCCAGGAACAGCGCCTTCATGCAGGAGATGTCGTACTCCTCGAGAAGCTTGCCGTCCGGATCCTCCTTCTTGATGGCCCGGAAGGCCGTGGGCGCCGTGAAGAAGCTCTTGACCTGATACTCCTCGATCAGCCGCCAGAAGGCACCGGCATCCGGTGTCTTCACCGGCTTGCCTTCGTAGACCACGCTGGTGGCCCCGCGCAGCAGCGGCGCATAGACGATATAGGAGTGACCCACTACCCAGCCCACGTCCGAGGCGGAGAAGAACACCTCGCCGGGCTCAACGTCGTAGATGACATCCATGGAATAGGCCAGGGCCACCGCATAGCCGCCGGTGTCGCGAACCACGCCCTTGGGCTTGCCGGTGGTGCCGGAGGTGTAGAGCACGTAGAGCGGGTCGGTGCCCTTTACCGGCACGCAGTCGGCCGGTTCGGCCTGAGCCATCAGGGCGGCCCAATCGTGGTCGCGCTCGCCCAGCTCGGCGGTGTGCTGCTCGCGCTGGAAGATCACGCAGGCATCAGGCTTATGGGCACTCTGCTCGATAGCCGAATCGATGATGCCCTTGTAGGGCAGCACCTTGGTGCCCTCTATCCCGCAGGAGGCCGCGACCACTGCCTTGGGCGCGGCGTCTTCGATACGCACGGCCAGCTCGTGGGGGGCAAAGCCGCCGAAGACCACCGAGTGCACCGCGCCCAGGCGCGCGCAGGCGTACATGGCCACCAGCGCTTCGGGCACCATGGGCATGTAGATCACCACCCGGTCGCCCTTCTCCACCCCCAGCTCCCTGAGAGCACCGGCGAAGCTGGCCACCTGGTCGCGCATCTCGCGATAGGTCAGGGTGCGCTTGGAGTCGGTGACCGGCGAGTCCCAGAAGATCGCCGGCTGATCGCCGCGCCCCTGCTCCACGTGGTGGTCCAGCGCCGCATAGGAGATATTCAGCTCGCCGTCGGCAAACCAGCGCGCATGGTCGGCCTCATCGTAGTGAAGGATCTGGGTCGGGGCCTTGAACCAGGGAATTCGACGGGCCTGCTCGGCCCAGAAGCTCTCCGGCTGCTCGATGGAGCGGCGAAATTCGTTGGCGTAAGTGCTCATGATCGTCCTGTAGCAGGTCAGTGGCGTCGAATGAATTGTTGACACTGTAATGCACATCGACGGCGATGCCTTCATACGATAGGCTAACTTTCGACAAAAGGTGGAGATGTCAGCGGTCACATTGTCAACAACGTGACGTGGATCAAACCCTGGCTCAACGCTGATGGGCACTCGCCCCCTCCGGCTTGCTTGGACTATGCTTTAATCAAGTGCTAAATGAGCAAAGCACGCTCGCCAGGGAACGGCCAGGACCCAGAGAGTCACGGGGCGCAGCCATGGGGACTTGACCTGAATGGCTGGCCGCGAGAGGAAGCCAGGGGTGAACGGCCAACCATCATCAGCACCTGCCAGCGCGGGGAATCAACATGGGCAATTCCAACAGCACCTCAGCACGCCTCCTCGCCGGAGGGGACGACGCCATCGATCGGGCCTCGGCGCTGCTCAAGGCCATGGCCAACGATAACCGGTTGCGCATCCTGTGCCTGCTCGATGGGCAGGAGCTATCGGTGACCGAGCTCAACAACCGACTCACCCTGAGCCAATCGGCGCTCTCCCAGCACCTGGCGATCCTGCGCCGGGAGAAACTGGTCACCACCCGGCGGGCCTCCCAGACCATCTATTATTCCTGGCACGGCGACAGTGCCCATACCATCATCGACGCCCTGGGCCGGCTGGGACTGGCCGACTAGCGGCGACGCAGGGGGCTCTGCTCCAGCACCTCGAGCCCCTTCTCCAGCGCCCGCTCCACCCCGGCCGAGACGGCCGCTCCCAGACGATCGGCGAACCGGCGACGCGGCTCGAGACGCAGGTGAATCACCCGCGCCTCCCGCATGCGCTCCACCAGGTAGGCCTCGCTGGTGCCCAGCGCATCCACCAGGCCGCGTTTGAGGGCTTCGCGGCCGTACCAGGTCTCCCCGGTGGCCACCGTCTCGATATCCAGCGCCGGGCGTCGCTCGGCCACATGCTGCTTGAACAGCGCATGGACGCTCTCGAGATCATCGATGAATTTCTCGCGCCCCTCCTCGCTGTTTTCTCCCAGCACCGTCAGGGTGCGCTTGTAGCGCCCGGCGGTCAGCACCTCCACATCGATGTCATGGCGCTTGAGCAGCCGGTGGATATTGGGGATCTGGGCCACCACGCCGATGGAGCCCACCACCGCCAGCGGCGCGGCGCGCACCTGGTCGGCGCCGCAGGCCATCAGGTAACCGCCGCTGGCGGCGACCTTGTCCACGCAGACGGTGGTCTTGAGGCCCGCCTCGCGCAGCCGGTCGAGTTCGGCGGCGGCCAGCCCGTAGGCATGCACCAGTCCGCCGGCCGACTCCAGCCGGACAATCACCTCGTCCCCCTTGTCGGCGGCATCGATCAGCGCCGAGACCTCCTCGGCCAGCCGGCCCGTGGCGCTGGCACGAATGTCGCCATGAAAGTCGATCACCCAGGCAATGGGCCGACGGCGCGTCGCTTCCTTGTCCTCGCTCTTGTCCGCGGCCTTGGCCCCCGCCTTGCCGCGCGCCTTGTCCTCGCGCCGAAACCCCTTGATCAGGCGCTTGCGGGCGCCGGGCTCACTGGCGGCCAGGGTCAGGCGCCGGCGGCGGTAGTCCCGGGTGTGGTTGAGCTCATCGAGGCGCAGCCGGGTCCGCTCGGTGGCCTCGCCGCGGACCCGGGCCACCAGCGCCACCGCCAGCGCAATGATCACCACCAGGCTCAGCAGCTGAGCCAGAAACATGCCGAAATCGGCCAGCCAATCGTTCATACATCTCTCCTGTGCATATGGGGGCGCCTATCGGGGCCACTCTCTCCAGCGTCGGGCAAACATGATATTGTCACGCAACTGCGGCACGGCAACACTACCCAAGGAGAACGCCATGTCCTCATCGCCAATCCAGAAGACCCGCGTCATCAACGAGCTGCGCGGTTTCATCAAGAAACTGCTACAGGATCCAAAGATCCTCGAACAGTCCCTCGAGGTTGCCCGGCGCCACCTGCCCGACGGCAGCAGCAGCGCCGTGATGGCGCGCATTGCCAACGAGATCTCGGAGACCACCAGCGTACATATCCCGGAGGACCCTGCCGAACACTCCGAGGCCGACAGACTCTTTCTGGAACTGCTCAAGGAAGTGGTCGACGAGGAGCAGGCGCTCTACTGAGGGGAGCGGGGACGCGGCCGGCCCACTCTGGTAGAATGTAAAGCATTGTTTCAACAAAGGCTTTACAGATTTTTCACGATGTACTACCAGCTCAAGCTGTTTCCCGAGATCACCATCAAGTCGCGCTCGGTGCGGCGCCACATGACGCGCTGCCTCGCCGCCAACGTGCGCAACACCCTGCGCCAGCTTGACCGGCGCGTGAAGGTGCAGGAGCGCTGGGACAGCCTGCAGGTCGCAGTACCCGATGATCTGCCCGCTTCGCGTCTGAGCGCCGTTCAGGCGCGGCTGACGCGCATTCCCGGTATCCACGAGGTGCAGGCCGCCGAGGAGGTGGGCTTCGACGACCTCGAGGATATCGCCCGCCGGGTGGTCCCGCTGTGGCAGCGGGCGATCGCCGGGCGCAGCTTTCGGGTCTCCGCCAAGCGCCGCGGCAAGCACGCCTTCACCTCCGCCGACATGGAACGCCGGCTGGGCGCGCGCCTGCTGGCGGCCGAGCCCACCGCGCGCGTCGACCTGCGCCGTGCCGAGGTCGACGTCCCGGTGCAGGTAGTGGACGATCGCCTGCGCCTGATACGCCAGCGCTGGCCGGGAATGGGCGGCTACCCCCTGGGGATGCAGGGCCAGGCCATGGCGCTGATCTCCGGCGGATACGACTCCCCGGTAGCGGCCTGGCGGATGATCCGCCGCGGCATCAAGACCCACTTCCTGTTCTTCAACCTGGGCGGGGCCGAACATGAGCGCGGCGTGCGCGAGGTCACCCACCACCTCTGGCAGCGCTACAGCCTGTCGCACCGCGTCTCGTTCATCTCGGTGCCCTTCGAGCCGGTGGTGGCCGAGATTCTCAGGAAGGTGCCCGACGGTCTCATGGGCGTGGTGCTCAAGCGCACGATGGTGCGCGCCGCCTCGCGCATCGCCCGCCGCGCCCGGGTGCCTGCACTGGTCACCGGCGACGCCATCGCCCAGGTCTCCAGCCAGACCCTGAGCAACCTGGCGCTGATCGACGAGGCCAGCGAGCTGCCGGTACTGCGCCCGCTGCTCACCGAGGACAAGATGAGCATCATCGATCAGGCTCGCCGGATCGATACCGCCCGCTTCGCCGAGGCGATGCCTGAGTACTGCGGCGTGATCTCCCGGCGCCCCCACACTCGCGCCAGGCAAGACCGGATCGCGGCCGCCGAGGCCGGCATCGACATGGGGGTGGTGGAGGCCGCCATCGAGGCCGCGACGCTGACCCGCAGCGATGCCCTGAACGAGGAGCCGACCCGGGCACCGGGGGAGCCCTTCACCCTGGACTCCCCGACCGCCCTCGCCGCCGCCGAGGACGTCACCGTGATCGATATCCGCCCTCCCGACGAATGCCAGGAGGCCCCGCTGCCGCTGCCCGAAGTGCCCCGCCTGGAGATCCCCTTCTACGAGCTGCAGCAGCGTGCCGAGGCGCTGCCCGCCAATCGACGCTACCTGCTCTACTGTGCTCAGGGGGTGATGAGCCGCCTGCAGGCCCTGCACCTCCAGGATCGCGGCCTGGTGCATTTCGGCGTCTATCGACAAGCGGTACCGCAATAGCCAATTCCCGCCTTCCCCTGCGTCAAAACCGTTCTACGCTCATACAAGAGGCCTTCATGTTGGCAAGGCCAGAGGGGGATGGCGCATGGGCAGGCAGGATTCCCTATCGTTCGGCAAGCCGACGGCCGGCGCGGAGACGCTCCTCGACCCCGGCTGGCCGCGGCCGCCCGGCGCGGGGCTGTCGGCGGAATCGCCGCCCAGGCGGCGACATGTCGGCCTGTGGCTGCTGCTGGCCGGCGCCCTGGTGGCAAGCGTGCTGGCCACCCTGCTGGTGGCCGAGGCGCGCAGTTCCCGCTTCCAGTCCCAGGAGCTCTCCCGCTACGCCGCCACCCTGACCTGGACGCTCGCCCCGGGGCGCAGCGAACGACTGATCGCACCCACTCATGGCCCCTTCGACGAGCGGCTCGGCTACACGCGGCTGCCGCTGTTCCAGGAGCGGCTGATGGAGCGCGACTTCCTGATAGAGCGTCAGGCTCGCTTCTCGCCGGCGCTGATGGACTACGTCAACCATGGCTTCTTCCCCCCCTACGGCGAGAAGACGCGCGCCGGCCTGACCCTGGAGAGCTGTACCGGCGAGGACCTCTACGTCTATCGCCACCCGGGACGCCACTTCCCCCACTTCGCGTCGATACCGCCGCTGATGCTGGAGATGCTGCTGTTCATCGAGAACCGTCAGCTGCTCGATGCCAGCGCCCCCCACGCCAACCCCGCGGTGGACTGGCCACGCTTCGCTCGGGCCGCCCTCTCCCAGGCCAGCCGCGCCCTGGAGGTCTCGGATCAGTCGGCCGGCGGCAGCACTCTCGCTACCCAGATCGAGAAGTACCGCCACTCCCCCGGGGGCCGCACCGATACCCCAATGGAGAAGCTGCGCCAGATGGTCTCGGCCAGCGTGCGCGGCTACCGCCATGGCCCCGAGACCCTCTCCGCGCGCCAGGATATCGCCCTGGACTACCTGAACAGCGTGCCCCTGGCCGCCGCCCCCGGCCACGGCGAGGTGCACGGCCTGGCCGATGGCCTCTGGGTGTGGTTCGGCGCCGATCCTGACGAGATCAGCCGGCTGCTGGTACCGGACTTCAGCGGCCCCGACGCCCTGGAGCGCCGGGGCCTGGCGGTACGCCAGGTACTCGCGCTGATGATCGCCCAGCGGCGTCCCTCCTGGTATCTGCGCGGCGGCCGCGAGGCCCTGGAGCGCCTGACCGACAGCCATCTGCGACGGCTCGCCAGCGAAGGCCTGCTGCCCGCCGAGCTGAGCGAGGCGGCCCAGGCCCAGCGCCTGGTCTTCCGGGACTTCCGCGCGGACCCGGTGGCCCACCGTGTTCCCCGGGACAAGGGGCTGCAGGTGGCTCGCACCCGCCTGGCGGGGCTGCTCGGCGTCTCGCTCCACGAGCTGGACCGCCTGGACCTCAGCGCGCGCACCACCCTGCATCCCGACCTCCAGAGCGAGGTCACCGAGTATCTCTACCGGCTTGCCGATCCGGCCTTTGCCGACGAGATCGGCCTGCTCGGCGAGCGCCTGCTCGCCGCTGAGACCACCGCGGAAGTGAGCTACAGCTTCACCCTCTTCGAGCGCAGCGAGGAGGGCTTCCGGGTGCGGGTGCAGACCGACAACAGCGGTCAGCCCTTCGATATCAACGATGGCAGCAAGCTGGAGCTTGGCTCCACCGCCAAGCTGCGGGTACTGGCGACCTATCTGGAGGTGATTGCCGAGCTGCACGAGCGCCACGCGGGCCTGCCGACCGGGACGCTGCGCGCTCTCGAGGTGGACCGCCAGGATCATCTCAGCCGCTGGGTGATCGAACGGCTGATCGCCAGCCCGACCCTGCCCCTCGAGGCGCTGCTGGCCGAGGCCATGCAGCGCCGCTACTCGGCCAGCCCCCACGAGGCCTTCTTCACCGGCGGCGGGCGCCACACCTTCAGCAACTTTCGCCGCGAGGACAACGGGCGCACCCCCACCCTGGAGGAGGCGATGCGCGAATCCCTCAACCTGCCCTTCATCCGCCTGATGCGCGATCTGGTGAACTACAGCGTTCATCGCAACGAGAACCGCCGACAGCTGCTGGAGAACGACGCCGACCCTCGCCGACTGGACTACCTGGCGAGCTTCGCCGACCGCGAGGGCCGGGTGTTCCTGCAGCGTTTCTGGCGCAAGTACCAGGCGCTGCCGCCGGAGCAGCGCCTGGAGGCCTTCCTGGGCGGCCTGCGCCCCGGCGCGCGACGACTGGCGGCGGTCTACCGCTACCTCTACCCGGAGGCGGACCCCATCGGTTTCACCGCCTTCGTCGCCGAGCGGCTGGGCGGTCGCGACGCCGGCTTCCAGCCCAGCGTGCTGTTCGAGCGCAGCGACCCCAGCGCCCTCACCCTCTCCGACCAGGGTCATATCGCCGGCGTGCATCCCCTGGAGCTGTGGCTGGTGGGCTTCCTCCAGGACCAGCCCGAGGCCAGCTATGCCGACGCCGAGGCGGCGAGCCGCGAGGTGCGCCAGGAGGTCTATGGCTGGCTGCTGCGCACCCGCCACCGCAGCGCCCGGGACCTGCGAATACGCACCATGCTCGAGGTCGAGGCCTTCCTTGACATCCACCAGCGCTGGGCGCGGCTCGGCTACCCCTTCGACCACCTGGTACCCTCGCTGGCCACCGCGGTGGGCAGCTCGGGGGACCGCCCCGCGGCCCTGGCCGAGCTGATGGGCATCATCCTCAACGACGGGGTCCGCCTGCCCGCCCTGCGCCTCGACGAGGTGCACCTGGCCGAGGGCACCCCCTACGAGACGCGCTTTCTGCCCGACCATACGCGCGCTCGCCAGGTGATGGCGCCGGAGGTGGCCGCCGTGCTGCGCGACAGCCTCACCCAGGTCGTGGAAGGCGGCACCGCCCGACGCCTGCAGGGCAGCTTCCTGATGGCGGATGACACCCCGCTGGCCATGGGCGGCAAGACCGGTACCGGCAACAACCGCTTCCAGACCGTCACCCGCTCGGGCCAGGTGGTTCACTCCGAAGCGCGCAACCGCACCGCCACCTACGTCTTCTATCTGGGCGACGACCACTTCGGCACCCTCACCGCCTACGTGGCCGGCAGCGACGCCGACCGCTTCCGCTTCACCTCGGCGCTGCCGGTGCAGGTGCTCAAGGGCATGGAGCCGATTCTGCGCCCCTACCTCGCCCCCGGCGCGCGCACCCAGTGCCAGCCGCCCAGGGGTCGCGACATGCTGATGGCCGACGCCAAGCACGATGGCGGCTCTTCGTAAGTCCGGGTGATGTCGCCGGCATCGAGGCGTGGGCGCCGGGTGCAGTAGGGCGACAAGACCGCTACAATCGACGGCCTGATTTTCACGGGAATTCTTAAGCCGACATGTCGACGACCGCCAAGCGCCAGATCCTGGTTACCAGCGCCCTGCCCTACGCCAACGGCGCCATCCACCTCGGCCACCTGCTCGAGTACATCCAGACCGACATCTGGGTGCGCTTTCAGAAGAGTCGCGGCCACGAGTGCCACTACGTCTGCGCCGACGACGCCCACGGCACCGCCATCATGCTGCGCGCCGAGCAGGAGGGGATCACCTCCGAGGCGCTGATCGACCGGGTCAGCCGGGAGCACCAGGCGGACTTCGCCACCTTCGGCGTGGCCTTCGACAACTACCACTCGACCCACTCGGAAGAGAATCGCATCTTCAGCGAGCTGATCTACACTCGCCTGCGCGACAAGGGCCATATCGCGACCCGCGATATCGAGCAGATGTACGACCCGGTCAAGGGGCTCTTCCTGGCCGACCGCTTCATCAAGGGCACCTGTCCCAAGTGCAAGGCGGCGGACCAGTACGGCGACAACTGCGAGGCCTGCGGTGCCACCTACACCCCGGCCGAGCTGATCGACCCGGTGTCGGCCATCTCCGGGGCCACTCCCGAGGTGAGAAGCTCCACCCACTACTTCTTCAAGCTGCCGGATTTCGCCGACTTCATGCATGGGTGGATCAACGACGGCCACGTCCAGCCGCAGATCCGCAACAAGCTGATGGAGTGGTTCGAGGCCGGCTTCAACGAGTGGGATATCTCCCGGGACGCCCCCTACTTCGGCTTCGAGATTCCCGACGCACCGGGCAAGTATTTCTACGTCTGGCTGGACGCCCCCATCGGCTACCTGGCCAGCTTCAAGAACCTCTGCGACCGCCAGGGCCTGGACTTCGACGCCTACTGGGGCAAGGACAGCGAGGCCGAGGTCTACCACTTCATCGGCAAGGACATCGTCTACTTCCACGCCCTGTTCTGGCCGGCCATGCTCCACGGTGCCGACTTCCGCACCCCCACCGCGGTCAACTGCCACGGCTTCGTGACGGTGAACGGGGCCAAGATGTCCAAATCCCGGGGCACCTTCATCAAGGCCGCCACCTACGCGGACTTCCTGAACCCGGAGTACCTGCGCTACTACTTCGCCGCCAAGCTCACCTCCCGGGTCGACGACCTGGACCTCAACCTCGAGGACTTCGCCGCCCGGGTCAACAGCGACCTGGTGGGCAAGGTGGTCAATATCGCCAGCCGCTGCGCCGGCTTCGTCAAGAAGCTGGGCGGCGGCAGGCTCTCGGCCCACTGCGCCGAGCCGGAGATGGTGGCCCGCTTCATCAGCGCCGGCGACGAGGTCGCCGAGCTCTTCGAGGCCCGGGAGTTCGGCCGCGCCATGCGCCGCGTGATGGAGCTGGCCGACGAGGCCAACACCTATATCGCCGAGGCGGAGCCCTGGGTGCTGGCCAAGCAGGCGGGCCGCGAGCAGGAAGTGCTCGACATCTGCTCGACGGGCATCAACCTCTTCCGCCAGCTGATGGTCTACCTGGCGCCGGTGGTACCGGCCATGGCCGAGGGTGCGCGGGAGTTCCTGAAGCTCGAGTCGCTTGACTGGCACAGCCGCCACGAGGTGCTGCTGAATCACGAGATCGCCAAGTTCAAGCCGCTGATGACCCGCGTGGAGCGGGAGAAGATCGACGCCATGATGGCGGCGTCGAAGGAGGACCTGGTGGAAGAACAGAAGCTCAAGGAGACCCCCAAGGGGCCGCTGGCCGAGACGCCCATCGCCCCGGAGATCGCCTTCGACGACTTCATCAAGGTAGATCTGCGCATCGCACGGATCGCCAAGGCGGAGTACGTCGAGGGGGCCGACAAGCTGCTCAAGCTGACCCTGGATATCGGCGGCGAGACCCGCACCGTGTTCTCGGGCATCCGCAGCGCCTACGCCCCCGAGGCCCTCGAAGGGCGGCTCACGGTCATGGTGGCCAACCTGGCGCCGCGCAAGATGCGCTTCGGCGTCTCGGAGGGCATGGTGCTGGCCTCGGCCAACGACGAGGGCATCTATCTGCTCTCGCCGGACGCCGGCGCCGAACCCGGCCAGCGGGTGACCTGAGACCGTGAGCCAGCGCGAACGGATCGCGGCCATCGACGCCCTGCTGCCCCAGACCCAGTGCGGCAAGTGCGGCTTCGCTGGCTGCCTGCCCTACGCCGAGGCCATCGCCGAAGGCGAGCCCATCAACCGCTGCCCGCCGGGCGGCGAGGCGACCCTCGAGCGCCTGGCGGCGCTCACCGGCCAGCCTGTTCAGCCCCTGGCGGAGCCCGCCCAGCCGCCGCTGGCCGCGGTGATCCGCGAAGACGAATGCATCGGCTGCACCAAGTGCCTCCAGGCCTGCCCGGTGGACGCCATCCTCGGCGCGGCCAAGCGCATGCATACGGTGATCACGGACGAGTGCACCGGCTGCGAGCTCTGCGTGGCCCCCTGCCCGGTGGACTGCATCGATCTAGTGCCCCACCCCGCCTGGCAGGCCGCCGAGAGCGACGAGCAGCGCGACGCCTACCTCGCCCGGCGGGCCGAGCTCGGTCGCAGCCGCCACCGCGCCCGCCAGGCACGCCTGGCCCGGGAGGCCAAGGAGAAACGCCTGGAGCGCCAGAAGCGCCTGATGCGCCAGCGTCGCCCCGGCGGCTCCGGCCCCGCCACCGCAGGCCCGACGGTCAAGCGCCAGCGCCGGATGGCCTTGAAGGCCGCCGAGCAGGCCGTCAAGCGCGTGCGCCAGCAGCTGGAGAGCGCCCGGCGCCGCGGCGACGCCGACGCCGAGGCCACCGCCCAAGCTCAGCTCCCCGAGGCCGAGCGGCTGCTGGCAGAGGCCCGCAAGGCGTTGGAACAGACAAGCGCCACCGAATGAATCCCATCCATGACGCCGGGCGCACTCGTCGCCATTCGCCCGGGGAACCCGGGCTCCCACCAGTGGCTTTTAGCCTTGGTGAATCGCAAGCGACCACAGAGGCCTGTCCCTTCTGGTAGTGACCCGAAGGGCTGGAGCCTTTCCTGCTTGCCACAGAGACCTGTTCCTTCTGGTGGGAGCCACGCTCCGCGGGGCGAATGGCACCGCAGGTGCCCGATGAGCGACACACCCGTGGCCGAGTCCACAAGAAACGAAAAAGACGCCATGAACGCCCAGAAACGCTTCGAGATCTTCGCGCGGCTGCGCGAGCACAACCCCGAGCCCACCACCGAGCTCAACTGGGAAACCCCCTTCGAGCTCCTCACCGCGGTGCTGCTCTCCGCCCAGGCCACCGACGTGGGCGTCAACAAGGCCACGGCCCGGCTCTTTCCCGTGGCCAATACGCCCCAGGCGATCCTCGACCTGGGTCTGGAGGGGCTCAAGTCGCATATCAAGACCATCGGCCTCTTCAACACCAAGGCCGAGAACCTGATGAAGACCTGCCACCTGCTGGTCGAGAAGCACGGCGGCGAGGTCCCCGAGACCCGCGCCGCCCTGGAGGCGCTGCCCGGGGTGGGCCGCAAGACCGCCAACGTCA
>LFCJ01000931.1_pt1 | contig 19446 bp, 14 predicted proteins | sample 643141 | NCBI WGS metagenome assembly LFCJ01 (sample SAMN03766243, study PRJNA286221) | soda lake metagenome | biome: soda lake; feature: Kulunda steppe; material: water; isolation source: sample B1-Br-g2 brine of Lake Bitter-1 | place: Russia: Kulunda steppe | collected 2010-07
CTGGCCGAAGGGCTGACCGAAAGCCTCGAGTTGACAACACAGGCCGTCGTCAACGACGTGACGCACACCTCAGCGACGATTGCCGTCACGGACTGTGCCTTTGGCGACCTCGAGCAGTTCGATCATCCGGTGGCGTCATTTCTCGCCGCCGGCTTCGTTGTCGGACTCGAGCGCCCCGTTGGTGTCACCGTCACTCCTGGCTCCGGAGACCGCGCCGATTGGCTTGTCGAGTGTGTATGGGAGGCGAAGGCAGGAGAGTCGGCCTCGGTGTAGGGCCGCTGTTTCACGGCTTGATAACCCACTCAGCCCACGATCGGAATCGGAACTGGCGCTGGAATTACCTCGAGCAACCGCCAGAGGGCGAGGAGGAAGAAGCCGACGACGGAGATGGTGACGAGCCGTCCGAGCCGATTTCGCCAGGGTGGGGTGAGGTGTCTGGGGGCGGTGAGTTCGGCGATACAGAACAGTCCGAGAATTGAGAGGAGGGCAAACAGTTCGGGGCGGAGCGAACTAAAGAGCCACAGTGTGAGTGCGACGGTTCCCATCCAGGCGACCTGCCATTTGACGACGCGCGTTCGCGCCGGTTTCGGTGTTCGCGTTCGTGTTCGTGATCGCGTCTGTGCTCGTGTTTGCGCTTGAGTACCCATCGACACACCACATGTGGCGGAGGGACCTAATTAATGACTTCAAAACCGAAGCCGACAGCCCACCGTTCTACGCAACTGAGGCGATATCGCGACTGTGAGGCTGTAAGACGACCGTACCGTGCGAACCTATTTTATCGTCCGTGCAGTTGCTATCTGACTACGCATTTCGATGTCTCTGGACGTAACCCGCCTCGATTCACTCGAGGCGACAAACAAAAATCAGTGGAACAACGTCGTCGAGCAATCGGCCCTCGGCTGTGTCTTTCATCGGTACGAATGGCTGCGGGCGATAGAAGTCGGCCTCGATGCGGACGCCCGCCACCTCGTCGTCTCAAAAAAGGGGAATCCGGTCGGCATTCTCCCGTTTTTCGTCACCGACTTGGGGCCGGCCTCCCGGCTAAGTTCGATCCGACCGGGCTACGGCGGCCCGGTCGTGATGAGCGAGGAGGCGGACGTGATGGAACTCCTGCTCGAGGCCGTCCCCGAGTGTTGTGATCGGTCGACGCTGCTCACCGAATTTCGGACCTACGATCCGGGATTTATCCGCTATCGGGAGCTGTTCGAACAACACGGCTATACGCTGACGATCAAGGAGTGTCGCTTCGCCCTCGACCTCACTCGCGGCTGGGAGGCACTCTTTGCGGATATGGATGGCGAGCGCCGTCGGGGAATCCGCCGCGGCCACGACCTCGAGTTCGAAATCGTTGACGAAGAACTCTCTGCGAAACTGCTTCGGTCGTTCTACCGGGATTACGCCACCGTCATGGATCGTGTCACTGACGATATGCTGCCGCGGTCGTTCATGCTCGAGTTGCCCCGTCTCGAAGACCGCCTGAAGCTCTTTTCGCTCCGAGTTGATGGTGAGCGACGGGGGATGTACATCTACATTTTAGACGAAGAACAGTCGGCCCTCCAGCATCTCTTCACGGCGGTTACAGAGGACCATTTCGAATATCACGCCGCCGAATTGCTTCACGAACACGCGATCAAGTGGGGAATTGAACAGGGGTATGAGACGTACGAACTCCGCGGCTCGGTACCGGACTTTCGAGATGGTGTCTTTCGATTCAAGGAGAACTTCGGGGCCGAGGCGTTTCCGTTACTTGTCGTTGAACGCGGTAATCCACAGCCCGTTGGGCCGATGCTTACCGTCGGCCGGTCGCTCTCCCGACAGTTTCGGTCCTGATGGCGAACTCGATTGCGTCGGCGTTCGGCTGGGTCGTCGTTTCGAAAGCGGTCGTCGTCATCGCCGGCTTTTCGTTTACGCCTGTGCTTGTCCGACTCATCGGGCCAACGGCCTACGGACAGTATGCGCTGTTCCTCTCGATGTACGGCATCGTGAACCTCGTCATCATCGGCGGGACGAGCGACGCCCTACGAAAGTACATCTCCGAACGGGACGACCCGGCCTGGCAGACGGCAGTCTACGGCTATCTGCTTGGACCGACGCTACTACTTGGGACGCTCACCGGCCTCGGCTTTATGTTCGCCGCGTGGACGGGACTGGCCGCCGCTCTCTTCGGTGAGGCGTTTACTTCGCTGTTCTACCTGCTTGGCGTCTACGCCATCGTGAGCCAACTCGCCTTTCATAATCTCCGGGCGCTCATGGGACTCAGACTCGAGTCCAAATCCGAACCGCTGAAGATCATCCAGAAGCTCCTGTTCGTCTCCCTCGGGCTTGGACTGGTGGTGCTTGGCTTCGGAGTGGAAGGCGTCGTCGTTGCCCATATCGTGGCCAGTGGCGCGGTTTTCGTCGTTGGCGCATACTTTTTAGGCCAGGTGCTTGAGGCCGGATTGCTCCGCTCGTGGCTCTCGTCCCTGCGTGTGCGCCCGTTCAAGTATGGCTCGTTTGGCTCTGACCGCAACTTCGGTCCCGACCTCGGTCCCGAAAACGGCGATAGTCTCGAGTTGCCAAAACGGCGAATGATTGGCTACATCGGAAGCACAGTCGTCTTCTTTCTGTTTTTGAACTCGCTGTACTACGTCGATGTTATCTTTCTGCAGTACTGGTCGACTGACGAAACTGTCGGCTACTATCAGGGGGCGCTCTCGATCGCCGAATTCCTCTGGTTTGCCCCGTTGGCGGTACAACTCGTGTTGCTCCAGCGGGTCTCTGACCGTTGGGAGAAGGGCCAACTCGAGGCGATTCAACGGCAGGCAAGCCTCGTCACGCGGTACGTGCTTCTCTTTACGGCCTTGGTGGCAATCGGGATGGCCGCACTCGCTGCGGACTTCGTCCCGTTGTACTTGGGCTCGGCGTTTACGCCATCGGTGACGCCGCTTTTGTTGCTCCTCCCGGGAGTGATCGGCTTTGCCGTTGCTCGCCCGACGCTGGCGATCAACCAGGGGCGGCGCTCCCTGCGTCCGCTGCTGATCGCGACGGGTGCCTGTTCGCTCGTGAATCTCGCCGGCAATCTCCTCCTGATCCCACTGTACGGAATGATCGGGGCGGCAGTCGCCACCTCGATTGGGTACGCCAGTCTCGTCGTCTTTCAGTCGATGGCCGCTCGACATCTGGGCTATGATCCACTCGCCGGGCTCCGGCCGGTCCCGACACTCGCTACAATCGGTGTCGCTGGCGGCGTCATTTTCGCCGTCTCAACGGCGATTTCGTCATCAATTCTCGCACTCCTTATGGTCCCGCCGGTCGGCGCAGTGGTCTACGTCTCCGTTGCCATCGCTCTGGGTGCAGTCACGCAGGAGGAAATCGACACAGCCGTTTCCGGTGTTGGCCTCTTACCCACCTCGATCGAACGCCGGATTTTCACGCTCCTCGAGGCCATCCCCAAGCTCAATAAGTGAGTTAGCGCAGCGAAAGGCTCCCCTGCACTCGAGCCGGAACCAACTGTTCGGCAACGGCTCGAGTTGCCAGCGGGACGTTGTTTTTCGCCCGGTTTATGAACCACCGTTTCCAGCGCGTTCCATAGGGGACGTACTGCCAGAAGGGATACGCTGTCGCCAGCGTGCGTTGGGCCTCGGGACGGACGCCCATCAGCATCTGAAATTCGAACTCTGTCCCGTATTCCTCGTGTAACTCCTTAGCGTAGTCGATCATCGCCGGATCGTGTGTCGCGACGGCGATTCCATCCCCAAACTGTCTAAATCCCTGTTCGAGAACCTCACGGTAGGCCTGATCGCGCCGCTTTTGATCAGTGTAGGCCACCGACGGCGGCTCGCCGTAGGACCCGCCTTTGACGAACCGCACTTTCCCGGGAACGTCCGCAAGTCGGTCGACATCCTCGGGAGTGCGTTTTAAATCCGTCTGGAGACAGACGCCCACGCCGCCGCCGTATTTCTCACTTGCTGCACAAAATGCCTCGAGCGTCGGCTCCGTCGTCGAGTGTTCTTCCATATCGAGCCAGCAGAAGACGTCGGTCTCGGCGGCCGTCTCAGCGAGTTCGGCGAACGACCGATGAAACCGTTCTTCGCTATCCGAAAGGCCAAACTGTGTCGGCTTGACCGAAAGCGCCGCCTCGAGTCCGGCGTTCGAAATATCGCGGGCAAGGCGCTGATACTCCTTGAGGTCGGCTTGGGCCCGGCTCTCGCCATCGGTGAGGGGCTGATTATCGTAATGTGAGCCAAGTCGGTTGATCATGGCACTGATGCCCTCGGCGTTCAGCCGTCGGACGTACTCGAGTACTTCGGCTGGCGTTTCACCAGCAATAAATCGGTTGGCAACTGGGGGTATCATTGTGTGTTTTTGAGGTGGGTTGAATCTGCGGTCGGCTCAGCCTCGGACGGCGTCTCGACCGTCGGGAGCCGTTCGGTCAGCGATGCGGGCGGGGTCAGCCAGGCCCGGAGATCAGACCGGTCGACACTCCAGGCCACCCCTGGGCTGACCATCGCGCGAAGGCACTCCGAAAGCCGCTCTTCGTCCCGATTTTTCACGTAATACTCGAGTTCCCGAAGCGGAAACGCCATCTCGCCGGTCGGGGCTGGCGAGGTAATCGGCGTCTCGGGAAGCCCGAGTGTGCGGGCGACCATCGTCGACGCAAACCGGTAGCCGGTGGCACTCGCCAGCGCGTAGGAGGCCCAGAACTTCGGGTTTATCTCCATGAAGACGAACGTCCCGTCAGCACGCTTTCGAAACTCGACGAGGGCGAGCCCGTGCCAGCCAATCCGTCGGAGCAACTCGATCGATTTTGCCTCGAGGGTTGGCTCACGAACCACGCGAAGACGCGTCCCGATACCGCCCCGCCGTGGAACGGACCTGACCTCCTCGTGGGTGTAAAAGCACTCGAGTTCGTTTTCGAAAAAGAGCAGCCCACAGCCGTAAGTCGAGCCGGTTCCGGTGACACACTCTTGGACCAACACGTCATCGGTCGGCGCGCCCTCGACGATCCGGTCGTAGGTCTCCCAGAACGCACCCGGTTCATTGATCCGGGCAGTCAGGTCGTGGCCGCCACCGACCTCGACGGTCGGCTTACAGAACACCGGAAACTCGAGGGCATCGAGTCCGCCAGCGGGTCGCCCACGGGCATCAAGGTCAGCGATGAGCGTCGAATACTCCGTGGGTGTCTCGAGGCCGACAGCTTCGGCACTCTCGGCGGCAGCCGATTTGTCGACTGCGTGGTGAAACGACTCTCGAGGGGGGAGACAGGTCCCGACGACCGGCGAAAGCGTCTCACGGGCTCCCTCGAGGGCAGCGACGGAGTCGTAGCCGGTTGGGACCACTATGTCGGGCTGATATCGGTCGATTACCGACCGTAGTGACTCGATATATTCCGGATGGTTAGTCGGTGGCGTCGTGACGCCGATATCGCAGTATCTCGAGCGGAGCAGCCGGCTATAGCGTGTCCGACCGACACCGATGATCGTCGCCTCGAGGTCTTCTGTAAGTTCCTTTGCAATCGGCAGCGAGAGGAGCGAGCCACCGCCGAGGAGGAGGACTCGAGGGCGTGTCGATTGGACCGCTCGAGGCGTTGTGGAACGACTCATCGGTACCGCTTTTGATTCCTCAGACGGCGGGTTGTGTGCTTGCAGACGGTCATAGGCCGTGAGAGTCGGTCTGGACAAAAAGTAATAGAGGCGGTACACTGTACGGTAGCCGACCGATACCCGCAGTTTCCGCCGCCACCGGGCTCTCGAGGACTCTCGAAACCGCCTATTCTGGAATGTACCTTCAGCGAACCAATTACTACCAGTGACTGTCAGCTGTGGGTTCCAATTTCTGCTGTAGCCTGTGGCGAATTATATGACCTGGCGCTCATTAGGCAGGTCAATGCGCCGGAGACGATATCTTGCGGGCATGGGCGCGACAGCCGCTGCCGGTCTGCTTGCAGGCTGTACGTGGCCCGGGCGCGAGGAGCCACGCTTTCCCGAGGACGACCTCGAGAAACCGACTGGTGACTCCCTTATCGCTGACTGGGACCGCGTCACGATCACCGACTACGGTGGTGATCCAACCGGCGAGGAGCCGGTGACACCGGCCCTCGAGGCGCTCGTCGACGCCGAAGGTGGCGACGGCGTACTAGCGGTCTTTCCGGCGGGAACGTACCGGTTCGAATCGGGCTTTGAATCCAACCGGTTTGAGGCGTTTGGGCTGTGGGGGGAGGATGCGACGATCGCAGTCTCCGATAGCTTTGGCGGTGTTGGCCTCTATGACAATAAGGTACTCTCGCTTGGTTCGTCGGGGAGCGTTGCCGGTAGCGCTGTCTACGTCGGTGGCTTTGACTTTGATTTTTCAGACGCTGAGGACGTGGCTGTAGCCGCCGTCGGCTCCTACGCCAGCGACCGAGCCGTTTTCGAAGGTCTTCATATTCGTGACAAGCCGACTGAGGGCGACCGGATGCTCGAGTTGATCGCGCTCGAGGGCTGCCGTGGCCGAATCCACGACTGTCAGGTTGCTGGCTCGCCGGTCTCTGGCATCCATGCCCAGCCCGAATCGAACGCGACCATCTGGGTCACTGACTGTACCGTCAGAGACTGTGAGGACAACGGCTACTACTGTTCGACCGGCGATGGAACCGTGATCATCGAGGGCTGCCATGCCGCCGATAACGAGATTGCGAACTTCCGCCTTGGGGGCATTATCCGGGACTCGACCGTTTCGGTGACTGACGACGACCTCGAGGATTCCCGTAGCTTCTGGCTTCGAGAGGGTGACTGTCTGGTCGAAGGTTGTGAGGGATACAATGATGCCGACGGCTCGAGACCGGTCTTTGAAATCGCCGGTTCGGCTGGCGCTGTCACCGTTCGGGACTCGCACTTTCGATCGGATAGCGACCAGCTTATCGGCGTGGTCTATGACGCTGATCGCTCTACAGAGACCGCCGTTACGTTCGAAGACTGCCTCTTTGACGGCGAGAAAACCGCCGCGGAATCGCCGGACTCGGTCGTTGTCACTCGAGATCGAACGACACTCACGAACTGCTCGAGTGCGCTCACTAGTGAGGTTCGCCCGTTGGTGTTTAGCGAGGCCGATGACTGCCAACTGCTCGGTGGCGAGTACGAAGCCGGCGGCCCGGTCTGGTTTGCCTCCGGGACCGGTGGGGAGGTTCGTGATGTCGTCCTCGAGGGGATTTCGGCGGAGCCACAGTTGCAGATTGATGCCACCGATGTCGTCGTCGAAAACGTCACGGGGACGGTCGATTCGGGGGTTCGAACGGTCGTCGATGGTCGGGCAACAAACGGCGAGACGGACCCACGGGTTGGAGGCGACTGGCATGGCAACGGCCGCGAAAACGTCTTCGTCTGTTGGCAAGATAGCGACACCGGGCGTCAGCAGGTCGCCGTCTACCGTGACGGCGAGTGGCAATCCTGGGATGAGACGGATATGAAGTGAGCGGTCCCTCGAGTAGCCGCGTAATAGCCAGTCTGGTTTTACCCGTATTTTTTGTACAACTTCGCGGCAGTACTCATCACCATCGAGCCGTTTTCGACTTCGTAGTAGGGAGCCAGCGTTGGATTGAACTTCGATTTGTACGAACAGATTCGCGGCGTGTTCGCCCCATACAGATCGTAGGCTTCGATACCGCGTTCTTGTGCGTCTCGAATAATTCGCCAGTGAAGAAGGTCGTTTATTGGGAGGTCGACATCCGGCTTGCCACCCCCTTCCGAATAGTAGATTGTCGACTCGTCCTCGAGGATCAACATCCCACTCGCCCGCTCGCCGTCGACGGTGGCAATGTAGGGTCGCACACTGCCTTCGGGCCCGTACCGGTAGAGGTCACACAGGAACTCGAGTGGGACCGAATACGTCTTTCCTTGAGCGTCGTACCGAGCGGCGACCTGTTCGTGAATAAACTCGATCGCTTCCTCCCCGCCGACCTCGATTTCGAACCGGTCGGCCGTCTCCTCATCCGGATCAAGATAGCGCCGAAGTGACTTCGAGAACGAACTCTTGAGTTCCTCAGGCGCTGGCGTCAGATCGAGCCGATAGGTATACAACGGCGACGTTTCATACTCGTTCCAGGTAAACGGCCGTGGGTCTTCGAAGCCAACTGGTGTACAAAACCGGGTGTATCGTGGGCTGATCCGTTCCTCTATCACCTCGAGACAGCCCTCGAGAAACCGTTTGCGTCGGCGCTCGCGCTTGCGAGCTTTGAGCCCGTCGTGGGAGACAGTCACGGGACCCAGCGAGAGTATGCCGAGTTCCGGCGGTGGCGAGAACGCCATCGTGACACCACTCTTTCGGAGTTCGAACACCGGAAACGCGCCGACGGGTTCCTGACCTTTGTGCCCGACTAGTGGATACAAATTCGCCGATGCGTGTTCGGCGATCAACTCGAGCACCGAATATTGGTGGAAAAACGAGCCTGCGGAAGATCGGTTTACGATCCGGTCCCACTCCGCTTTCGCGTTCGAAGCTCCATCTTCGCCTTCGCCGAGCACACTGATATCGATGCTCATGAACGCACCTTTGGTTGCTCGAGGCGTTCATAACACTCTACACAGGGGCCGACCCAGGCGTTCATGGCGAGTGCCTCCTCGATTAGTTTCCGGTAGATCCTCTGGTAGCCGGGGAACTCATTTTCGTTCATATACCGCGGATGCCAGAGGATGGTCATCACTGCCCCATTGTCCCGCGCTTCGGCGAGTATCCGTTTGCATTCGTCCCACGCGGCGTCGACCGATGGCGTTCCGTGCATCAACGCGTTGTCCATGATCGTCAACGGAAAGACGACGAACTCGTCATCGAACGGCCGGATCGGCTCATATCGTCCGTTGAACCCGTACTCGGTACTCGAGCCAAAACTGGCGTCATATTGCAGGCCGATTTCCCGGTGGTGTTCCCACGTCCGGGCACCATCCAGGTTGAGATAGTGCTGGCGGCCGCCGACGACCGGCTTTCGGAGCATTGCCTCGAGTGTTTCCTTTTCTTCCCGAAGGCGTTCACGGTCGTCTGCTGACTCATAGGAGCCATGCAGGCCGACCTCCCAGCCGCCGGCCTCGAGGTCGGCGATGAGGTCGACGATTGCCGGATCAGTCAGCTCGTACCGACCGGTAAACAGCATCCAGTTGCGGGGCCTGAGCCACTCACGAGGGTGCTTGTCCCGAAAGAGTTGCTTTTCGTTGAGAAAGTAAAACGACGAGCGGACGCCCAGCTCCGCCTCGAGGGAGAGTAGCTCGTCGAACTGCCAGTAGGGCTGGTCGTCAGTGACCAGCGATCGGAGCTGTAAGGGGTCACGTTCCCGGAGTGCATCGTACGGGGCTTGGAACGTCTTGTACGGTCGGTCGACATCGTGTGTGAGACACACGGCGAACTCACGATCGGTCATCTGAACCGGTTGTCCACCTCGAGGGGTAAAAGCTCAGTCCTCGAAGGAGTGGCTTACGCTGACGGTATCGGCGGTATTGGATGTCTAGACGGGAACGGAATTTGATAGCACCGTTCGGTTCGACCCCGTTTCGATGTCTGCGATTTCTAGACGTAGAACGAGACGTTCTATACGTAGACAGGCCGATAGACGGCTCTAGACGTAGAACGAGACCGATCCCGAGTCGTACACCCGCTGTCTGTCGGCAAGTTCGCCGCCGGTCAACTCCTCTGCGTAGACGTATCGGGAGAACTGTAGCGGCCGCGTTTGGTGTTCGCTCTCGCGTAACAACACGCTCTCGTCCCCGGAGAAGATGCCGCCCTCAGCATCCGCGGCCGGCACCCCACAGGATGTCGAGCCGATTTCTGAAATGTAGCGACAGGCCGGCCAGTCGGTTGCAACCGTTCCCGCGTAGGCGCTGTCGATGCTGTCGAGTGACTGCCGTTCGGCATCACCGAAGTAGTAGGTGTAGAACGGGCGTTCGACGGCAGGGTTATCGGAGGCGACGAAATCGTTCGAGACGGCCCCGAAGGAAAACAGCGAGACCACAAGCAGGAGGGCCAAAAACAGCGAGAGATTGATGCGAGTCACCAGTTCATAAACGCCGATGCCGCTCATCAGGCCCAGAAAGAGGAAGCTGTAGTGGCCAAACCGGTCGACGTTGACCCCGACGAGGGTGTCTATGAGGAGCGTCGGCCCCGGGAAAGCAAGCGGTGCAAGGACGAGCGTGAGCAGTCCCATGGAGGCAACGTGTGTCGTTCGGGCCCGTTCGTCACGGAACCAGAACAGGACCGCGACGAGGATAAAAAAGACCAGAAAGGAGTAGGGAATGTAGTTTAGCACTTCGGCAACGGGCACGCCTTCGACCCCCGACGGGACGGTCGTTCCGTCGTCACTCGAGAACACCGAAAAGAGGAGTGCGCCGTAGATTCGGTCAATAACGATTTCGGCCTGATAGAGCCAGTAGACGAGCGTGATCATTACCGTCGAGAGGAGGACAAACGGGCTGACGAGCGGTTGGGTGGTGCCAACGCCCCGCTCGATGACGAACAGAAGCCCGAGAATAATGAGGATAAACGGGATTGTCACCGGATGATAGAGGATGATTCCTGCAATAAAGACCAAACTGAGTACCATCGTTGGAGCGGTCGACCGAACCACCAGCGTACACAGGAGCAACAGAAACAGCACCGACGTGATGCTGCGAGCGATCGAGTACATACCATAGAAGAGATACAGCGGGAACAGCGTCGTCAACAGTGCAGTCAACAGTCCGGCGGTCGTGTTGTCAGTGACGCGCCGACCGAACGAATAGGCAGCAATGATGCCGGCGGCAAACACGAGCCCGCTGAGAAGAAACATCGTTGTGTGGAGGGGTACCCACTCGCCGAACAGCTGTGAGCCGACAGCGGTGAGCGTGTGCCACAGCACGAACGGCTCGTAGGTCGCCGGAAAGCCGGCGATGGTTCCGGTTTCGACGATCGAGGTTGCCATCGAGATATGGGCGATCGTATCGGTTCGTCCGAAAAAGAAGGGGTAGTTCAGCGTGACACTAAAGACCGTCACCAGAAAGGCCACGAGCAAGTGATAGAGGGTGACGGCTGGTCCAGCCATCGGCCCTCGCTGGACTCCCACCGTAGCGATGACAAATACGAGCCCATAGGCGAGGGCGATTCCCACAAAAAACGACTGCGGGCGGACGTCGGTGCTCACCAGAAGGACCGAAAGCACCGCGATGACGAAATGAAAGAGCGTCGACGGGAGCCGCCAGTCGATCCCGAACCCACCGCCTTCTCGCCGCTGTGACCGAAGGGCGCGTACGACCACCGGTGCGAGCACGAACGGAACCGCCAGATACAACGCGAGAATACTCAGATTCACCTGGCCAAGCGCTATCGGGCCGGCCACGCCGACGATAGCTGCGAGCACCAACCCGCCGGCGAGCAGCCGGTACCCCACCTCGAGCCTCCGAGTGTCGCTTCCTACTCCGTACATCGGCTCCTCCGGATTGTCACGTTCGAGTCCATCTCTCAGCCGGCTACAACGAGGCCGAAAAAAACCGTTATGCAACATTCGTCTCGCTCTGTCTGTGATGGGTTGCAGACTGTCCGGCTTACTGTCGATCAAAAATCGGTCCCAATAGCATATTACCGGCTAGTCTACTGCTACCGGTCGCCCCCAATCCACCCGGCGTCACGGGATGGGTCTCCTCACTTCCTCGGAGTCGTCTACGCCTCGTCTCCCATGTTCTTCTGTACCTGTGGTGGCCGGTGAAAGGCTGTAGCTGTGGCCGGTAATCTATATTATATTCTCAATAAAAACTACAGAATATATTGAAACTCTTGGAATAAATAACTTCATAACACAACAAGAGTTATAATCATAACTTCACACTCTTCTGAATGCATGGCACGCACGAACCCGGAACTGGATGCTGAGCCGCTTCGCTCCGCGGCCAAAGACGGCCGATACCTCAATCGTCGATCATATCTACAACTTGCCGGCGCGGCGGCGGCAACTGTTGGTGTGTCGACCGGTGTCTCGACCGCCGCGGTGACTGACGACATGGAAGTCATCGACCTCGAGTACGACGCATACGATTCCCCCGCGGAGTTGTACAATGTTAACGACAACCGCAGTGGTATACCCCCGACGTTTGTCTCCGAGCCGACCAATGGGACGTCGACGGCGTTGCGAACGGAATTTTCGGGAAATCAGAAGACTGCAAATGTCGAGTACCGATTCGAAGCAAACGGGTATGAGATGCCTTCGGAGGTGTATACGCGCTTTGACGTCTATCCCGAGGGAATTCGACTCGGCGCGAACGATACCGTCCGGCTGTTCTGGCTACCACTGACCAACGGGACCGGTTCTTCCGGTGGTGGGGGACCGAACGGAACCAACGGCTGGTCGAACGCCATCGGCTTCGCCAACCGGAACAACTCGCCAGCGCCCGAGGGGTACAACTTCTTTAGTTACTCCTACCACATGGACGGCTCGGGGGACTTCGAGATGACGAGCGCCCCCGTTTGGATGGACCAGTGGAACGAGATCGAGGGCTACATCCGGTGTAACACGTTCTCCGGCGGACAGGCAAACCGGGATGGCGTGATGCGCTACTGGCTCAACGGCGACCTCGTCTACGAACGGACGAACTTCCGGATGACAACCAGCGAGTCGAACCTGATCGAAGGCGTCGGCCCGCTTGGGTACGTCGTCGGCTCGAACCTGTCGGGAAACGCGTTGCTCTATGACAACCACCAGATTGCGATCGGTGGCATTCCTGCTGACCGCGACGAGAGCCCGCCATATGAGGACGACCCTACGTTGGTCGAACCGAGCGAACAGGCAGACTACGACGAGCGCCTCTCACACCGCGCTGGTAGCGACGAGGCGTCCTACCGGCTCTACGTTGAGGGCGACATCGTCCAATCCGACTGGAGTCAGGCCACCTACAACGAAACCGTCGAAATCACTACCGAGGAGTACGCCATCGCCGAGGCCACAACGCCTGCAGACAGCGTTGACGGCTACTTTTTCAACGGCGAAATCGTCGCGATTGATGCCGACCCATCGCACTCGAGGATCTGGCTCTCCGGCGAAGAGATCGACCCCGACGAATACCCCGATTCGCCGGCGGATGAGGAGACGGACGATCCTGAGGCTGAGGAGCCACTCGAGAACGGCATCCTCATCGACGGCGTTGGCACCAGCGAGCCGACCCGCTATACGTTCACCGTCAGTGGCGAGGTCGAGAAGTCTACGGACGCCGGTGCGTCGATCAACGATTCGGATGTCATCGAAAACGGCTCGGTCACCGGCCAGACCGCCGGATGGCGTGATGCGTTCCGTTTCAGTGGGGAGATCGAGGAACTGACTGCCGACGGCCCGGCACGGGTGTTAGTTAACGGGGAACCGGTCGATCCAGCCGACTACGGTGCAGAACACCCCCGAACGCTCACGGTCGTGGGCAATGGCTCCGAGGCAGTCTACGAGGCCACCGTCGACGGCACGATTACGATTGACGACGAAGACACAACTGGCGAGGCGGTCGAGCGCCGGTCGGATGAAACCGTTGGTGGAACAATAGCGCGTGGCGTCCACCGATTTCGGTTTGCCGGTGAACTCGTCGACTTCCAGTTTACGACGGGCGAGACGCAGGTGTATCTGGGGAGTGACCGGATCGATCCGGCGGCGTACACGGCGGAGACTAGCATGCTCCCGCATGCGATCGTGATCGACAACAGCGAGAGTGCTGAGACGACGTCGTACTCGTTTGCAATCGACGGCGAGGTGGTTCAGTCGAGCTATCGGGATGCAACGATCGACCCCGACGATGCCGTTGAAGGACAGTCGGTGACGGCCAGCGCTGCAGCCGGCGAACTGGATGCCTACTGGTTCGACGGGGATATTGCTGACTTCTCGATGAACGGCACGGCGACGGTTGACGTCACCCGAAATATTCGAGACAGCTAACCGCTCGAGTCGCGAGACTGTTGCTCGCTCGAGTCATCGGTAAGTGGGATACAGTGGCGGTATGGCACCTGTCTTTTCGAGGGCGGTTCTCGCTGTTTCGGCTCCGGTAATATCCTATTTCTAGCGGTATTATGTTATTTTTGTTTACCCAATTTAATCGATGACTTTCTGTTTGCTATACCACTCTAACACACACTTTCATGCGTAAATACAGATATTGCACAAATAAAGTTTATAACGGTATGATCGGGTTACCGAGGTAGATGGTACCTACACCGTTCGAAACCAACCGCACTGACACCACCGGTGACGACGGCCAACTGCGGTCGGCCCGTCTCAGCCGCCGATCGTATCTTACTGGGGCGACAGCGACCGTACTTGGGGTCTCCGGGTTGCTGGGTTCGATGTCGGCGACGGCGGACGACGCTGACACTGACCCCGACAGCGGCACCGTCCTCTCACTCGAGTACGACGAGTACGACGACCCACAGGAGATATACGATATTAACGACGTCCGCGGGAGTCACGTTCCAGCGTTCGTCACCGACCGATCGACACGTGGTGACCGGTCACTGTATACGACCTTTACCGGTGAGCAAAAGATTGCTAACTGCGAGTACCGCTTCCCCCAAACGGTCGGTGCGCCCCAAGATGAGGTGTACACCCGGTTCAAACTCTACCCCGAGGGGTTTAGCCTCAACGCCGACGACACGATCCGCGTCTTTTGGGCACCGCTCACAAACGGGACTGGGTCCTCCGGCGGTGGCGCAACCAACGGAACCAACGGTTGGTCAAACGCCATCGGCTTCGCCAACCGGAACAACTCACCAGCGCCCGAGGGATACAAATTCTTCAGTTACTCCTATCATATGGACAACAGCGGTTCAGGCGACTTCCAGATGACCGACGCTGTCGTCCAGATGGACGAATGGAACGAACTCGAGTGCTACATTAAAGTCAACACATTCGAAAACGGAACGGCCAACCCCGACGGGGTGATGCGCTACTGGGTCAACGGCGAGCTAGCCTTTGAGGACACGACAATGCGATTTACGACAACCGAAGCTAACCGTATCGAAGCCGTTGGCCCCCTTGGCTACGCCGTTGGTACCGCCCGTGGCAGCCTCTATTATGATCAACACGACATCTGCCTCGACATGGACCGCGAGACGGCTCGAGGCGCACTCGAGGAGTGAGCTTCGGGCTGGTTTGACTACACCGACACTCACACCTACACCGACGGCTACGCCTCACCGACAGCGCGCTCTGTGGCTTCGACAATGACCTGCGTGGTGTCGACACTTTCGGCTAGCAACCGTCTCCGGCGTCGATCCCACGTTTCTTGATCCGTTTCCAGCAGTTGCTGAGCAGTCTGTCGGACCCTTTCCAGCCCGCTTCCCTCCGGAAGCGAAACGAGCAGCCCGTAGCGCTCCTCGAGTGCCTCGAGAACCCCAGCGTACAGATCCGAAATATACAGCGCTGGGGTGCCGAGGACGGCACTTTCGCTTGCCATCGTGGCGCTCTCTCCGAGATAGAGGTCCGCGTGGGCGAGGACATCGTGGATTCGCTCGGGAGCGATATCGATTTCCCTGTCGGCGACCGCCGTCGGCAACTCCCCTTCGGCTGAGAGGACGACCGTTGCGCCGTCACGCTCGAGGGCGGTGACGAGTTGGGTAAGCCGTTGCAGTCCAGCGTGTCCGATATCGTGGGTGGCGTTCCACGAGACGAGGCGGATGAACACCAGCGGGTTGTCACCGGTCACCTCGGTCGCTGGCGTCTGGCTCGTGGAATCGGAACCGACAACGGTCGTGGCGTTTTTCCTCAGTTGGCGTTCAATCTCATTGTACACCAACGGATCGGGCTGGAACCAGTCTGGGTGGAGGTACGCCAGTTCGTGGAAGCCACGGTAGGTTCGGTGGATCGCCCCAAGGTCGTCTCTAAACGCCGCTGGCGTACAGATTCGGTCAGCAAACGGGAACGAGATTTTATTCTGTAACGTGGCATACTCCGTATCCGTAAAGAGGAGACTTTGCCCGCCAACTATCGTCGAGGCATGGGCGATTGCCGGTTCGGCGATGGCGAGCAGTGCCGCCGGCTCAAGCTTCTTGACACGGCGGCAGATCCGATACTCGTAGGTCGCTTGGACGAGCGGGAGATCACGGATGGAATCAACCGAGCCAGCCAACTGTTCGTGGTCGATATCGTACGCCTCGAGCAGCCGCCCGGTGACGCTCTTTTCGCGGCTGAAGACGGATACGTCGTAGCCCCGGTCGTCGAATATCTCGATTGCGTGCTTGAAAAAGTGGACGTGGGCCGGATGTTGTATTGTCACGACGAGTCGATTACTGTCCACGGTTGCCCTCCGTCTCCCGCATATCGAACACCATCGCCAGTGCAATCGCTCCACAGCCGGCGAGAACGAGACCGATGCTCACGAGCGGTTGTCGCCGTGGTTGAGTGGTCGATCTTTCGTTGTCGCCAGCGGACCGAACTGACCGCAGACCGGCAAGGACCCCGGCAAGCGATGTGAGCACTCCCGTCAGATAGCAGACAACGACCGGATGAACGCTCTCAGTTACGTACTGTGATCGAAGCCGCCTGAGGAATCCCCGAAGCAGGAGTCCGGAGAGTCGCCAGATGTACGTTGGATAGGTAATATGTGACTCTTCGTCGCCATAGACCGCCGGTATTTCCACGTCTCTCACCCGCATCCGGTTGGCGTTCAACCGGACCAACAGATCGTTGGGATAGCCGTAGTATTCGTAGATGGCCTCAAGATCGAGGCGCTCCAGGGCGGTGCGTGAAATCGCCGTATAGCCGTTCTGTGGGTCAACGACGTCCCAGTAGCCGGAGGCGATTTTCGTCAACCCGGTCAGGATCGTGTTTCCGAACAGCCGAAACCGTGGCATCTCACGCCGGTAGGCTTCGGACTCGAGGCGATTGCCTTTCGTGTAGTCAGCTTCGCCCGCAACGATCGGATCGAGAAGGCGGGGGAGGCTGTCGGGGTCCATTTGCCCGTCGCCAGCCATCACGGCAGTAACATCTATGTCATCGTCCCGTGCGCGCAGGTAGCCGGTTTTAATCGCCCCACCAACGCCGCGGTTGTGGTCGTGTTGGATCGGGACGATCCGGCGGCCGAAGGGCCGCTCGTCTGTGGTTGGTGACCCAATCGAGCGCCCGCTACCATCACCGTCAGTCAGCGGCGTCTGTCCGTTCACCGCCGTCGCAGCCCGTTTTATTTCTTCCCACGTTTCATCTGTCGAACAGTCGTCGATCACGTACACTCGGTCGACGTAGTCGGGAACCGTCTCGATCACTTCCCCGACAAACCCTGCCTCGTTGTACGACGGGACGACGACACCGACTGTCTGCCCGTTATACATGTCTCGGCCCCATCGGTCGCCGGCTATCGATGTTGGCGTCGTTTTGCCAGCCTTGTACCCACATCCTCGTCGATAGCTGCTGTCTTCGCGTCTGACTTGTCTCTATCACGATCCTGCCTACTGCCACTCCTCGACTCATAGCTAATCAGTCAGCACAACGAACGTCCGTTTCAAAAGGTGGAGAGACCGTTCCAGCCGTTAGAATCGCCGAACAAACCCGATGAGACGGCCCCTGTCGGTCAAAAAACCGACAGACGGCGTTCTCGAGCGTCTACTGTCTCTGCCTGAACAAGATTCCCTTTCGGCCCACTCAGGGAGAGCAAACAGCCTGATTGGTCCGCCTAGGTCCTATCTTTCGGTGTGGCTTTCCTCCTCGAGGTCCAGCCGTTCGCTCATGATGGCTTCCGCGCGTCTTATGATCTCCCGAACTGCACGCCCCGTCTCTGTGGCGACTGCCTTGGCGTCGTCGTACTCCGCACTCACATCGTAGACGGTCCCGTCGCTGTCACTGGCAATCTTCACCGTCACTTCGTAGGCCGTCCCGTCAACGACCAGTTCGACCGTCTCAAACCGTCGGTTTGCGATCCAACGGTGGGTTGCACCCGCATCCCGAACGCCGAGGGTGCCGGTCTCCTCGGCGAGCGCTCGAGCGACCCGCTCCCGATCTTCGGGTTTACAGATCACCTTCACGAGATGGCCCGGCCGGGACTTTTTCATCGTCACGGGCAGAACCGAAACGTCACGCGCACCCGCGTCCGCGAGCGCGATCTGGAGCCCGCCGAGCACCTCCGGCGTCGCATCGTCGAGGTTCGTCTCGAGGACGGTGATATCCTCTTTTAACAGACTCCCCTCAGCCGTCCCACCGAGCACGCGAAGCACGTTCGGATGTGGATCGAGATCGTAGCCGCCAGCGCCGTAGCCGAGTCGATCCACTTCGAGGGCTGGAATCGCGTCGACGCCCAACGCGAAGTGGCCTAAGATCGCCGCGCCCGTTGGGGTAAGCAACTCGACCTCGAGTGGTCCCCCTCGAAGTGCCCAGTCTGCACGCTCGGCGATTTCGACGACCGCCGGTGTCGGTACGGGATACTCGCCGTGGCTCATCGAGACCGAGCCGCCGCCCGCCGAGAGGGGTGTCGTCACGATCCGGTCGGGCTCGAGGTCCGCAAGCAGTAGCGTCGCACCGACGATATCGGCAATCGCGTCGTCGGCTCCCACCTCGTGGAAGTGGACGTCATCAAGGCCGGTTCCGTGGACGCTCGCTTCCGCTTCTCCGAGTAACTCGACGACAGCGAGGGCGTCGGTTTCGACGGCCGGCTCGAGGTTCATCTCGCGGATGATTTGGCAGACTTCGCGGTAGCTGCGATTGGGGCCGTGGCCTTCAGCGGGTGTGTGCGTGTGGCTGTGGCTGTGATTGTGACCGTGGCTGTGGCTGTGATCATCGCCGTCGGTATGACCGTGGCTGTGGCTGTGATCATCGCCGTCGGTATGACCGTGGCTGTGGCTGTGATCATCGCCGTCGGTATGACCGTGATCGTGGCTGTGACCGTGGTCACCTCCATCGCCGTGTTCGTGACCATGGCTGTGATCATCGTCGTGACGGTGGCCGTGTTTGTCGTCGGCCTCGGCATCGTGTCCGTCTCTCTCTGCTTTCTGCTCCTCGTCACTCTCGCGCATCACCACCGTCACATCGGTCGCCTCAATCCCACACTTCACCTGCGACTCGATCACATACTCGAGGTCGAGGGCAGATTCGACAGGCTCGAGGACGGCAGGATCGCCGCCGGCATCGAGTAACGCACCCAGAATCATATCGCCGCTTGCCCCCAACCGGCCGTCGAACGCAAGGAGTTGCATACTCGAGTGTTGGGTTCGACATCAAAAAGAAGCTCCTTCCGTTCCCAAGCGAGGGATAGTGGCCGGGTGCGGGGTGGGTGCGGAATATTCCGGTGGCGACACTTCTTTGTAGCTGCCTCTCGGAGCAAACTAGTGGTAACAAGTACCACACCGAATGTCAGTGCTAACACAAAGCCTATCCGGCCCGGAATCGGAGTATAACCAACGCCGTCCATCGATACATCATGAATGAAGTCCAACTAGAGGTCGCAAAGGCGTATCCGAACGACTCGGGTCGTGGCATCGCCCGACTCGATCCAGATACGCTGTTGCATTTGAAGCTGAGCC
>LFCJ01000932.1_pt1 | contig 19437 bp, 28 predicted proteins | sample 643141 | NCBI WGS metagenome assembly LFCJ01 (sample SAMN03766243, study PRJNA286221) | soda lake metagenome | biome: soda lake; feature: Kulunda steppe; material: water; isolation source: sample B1-Br-g2 brine of Lake Bitter-1 | place: Russia: Kulunda steppe | collected 2010-07
AGACACGAGTTGGTGTGCTTCAAATCTGTTGATTAAAGCTCACCATAATTTTATTGATCAGTAACACCAAGTGCTGAGACATGTTGCAGATTTGTGAAGCAGATACATAACGCAGAATTGCAGGCTCTAGCGCTGAAGGAAGAGAGTGTGCAGCGTGCCATATTGGTGCCACAGGCCTATCTTTTTGCTGCTTACTTTTCGTGCCTGTTCTGCACATGCAAATAGTCCCCTTATACTTTCAAGCACTTAGGAAGCTGAAGCTCAACTAATGGCACTCCCACCTGATGTAGTAGCCTTTCAGGCCATTTGAATCCCTTACACTGTTGTCTTCAAGCAGTCAGTGCAAGGCCAACATATGCATTACTACAAAACAAGTCCATAGCTTCTTTCATCATATGATGCCCCCCCGGTTTCTATTTAATTTCGTTCCAAGGAAATACGAAAAATGCCTTCAATGCTGCCTGGAATGAGTTTGCTGCTTTTTGTTGCGATATTGCTTCTTAGACGCATGCTTAGGCTTGAGACCAGGCAACGTGCATTGGAGTGCATGCCATACTCATCAGTGATTGGAAAGCTCCTCATGATCCAGCTAACTAAAACGGCACATGGACTGCAATCTTTTTCTTAACACCAGCACCTTGTCATTGACGCTGCCATCAAGTTGAGCAGGAGAACGACAAGCACCACAGCTGCCTGCAAATTGTGCAAGCATCGATGCACGTTTAGAAGCACTCCTTAGCAGGCTCACTCTGCATTCATCGCCCATCAATTCGCTGAATACTTTCATGAAATTGCAACTGTGAACCTTTTTTGCAAACCACAAATCCAGGAAGCCCCACATTGACAGACAGACTTGAAGGGCATTGTAAACTCTGCCTCTCGATGATCAATGGTGATGTTCTTCTCCAAAAACTTTCTTTGTCCACTCTGATCCAGCTAGGGTAGCGGTCTGGCCTTGAGGTTAGTGCTTTTGAATGCTGCCTTGTATAGGCAATGGCAACCCTTGGATCACATTGCTCTTGCCAGGCTTTCATAAACTCATGATTAAAGCATGCCTTCCAACCAGAGAGGGTGCATGCTCAAGGTAAACAGCACCAGATGCAGTTTTGCTCTGCCTTCCAGTCATGCATGGGAGGCGCCCAACCTGATCAAGCCCATTCAAAGTCCACTCTTATCAGTAAGAAGTTTGAACCTTCCCAGTGAGGACCTACTCCGAAAATGTTCCCCTAAGGCGGTTTTCAGGACTGGACAGTTTTCAAGCGGCCAAAATGACTCACCACAGGAGCATCAGAAGTGCTTAGAACATGCTGCTGTTGGTTGAGGAGCCCATGCTGCTGGCCATTCTGGGTGCTGCCGCTGCTGTTGCTGCTACTTGCCCCGTCGCTTGTCTGCGCAGGTTGCTTTCCTCCAGGAGGGTCCATCTCTGCCTGCAAATCACAGTGACTGTGAGAAATAAGTGGAATCCCCTGCGATTTAAGACACAGTTTGGGAATCAATCGCTTGACAATGCACATGCTGCGGGTGCAACATTTTGATTTACCCTTGCGTGTTGCTTGCGCCCAAGCAAGCACACATGTAACTGGAATTTTCCTCTTAAGAACATAGTTCATGTAAGAGGTCCTCATTGCATAGGTTCCAGGCAATCAGACACGGTAGGGTTCTCCCCCACCCTGCAGCGGTAGGGTTGTTGGATTCTTTGAACGCAATCACCTCCACTCCGTAATCACTCAGATTTGAATCATTGCCCCTCCACCCACCTGCCTTGCTGCCCGCTTTGTGCTATGGGAAGTGGCTTGAGCGTCACTTCATTAAACGTACCCCTGGATACCAACAAAATAACTGACTTACAGTTTAATAAATTTCAACCAAGCAGCCTTCGTCTGTCTGTTTTTGCCTTGGACGGGTCTGGTCAGTTGTCTGGTTGGCAGATCAGAGTGGTATGCCAGCCGTATGTGCCTACAAGGATGTGCTGGTTCTGGTGAAAGAAAGGCAAAGGGCCCTGAAGTTAAGGTGGGTGCACAATGGCCTTAGAAAAGGCCTAAGAAAAACTTGTATCTGCTGAGGAAATGCCTGACATTGTCATTTATTTTGATTGATTGATCCACACCTCTGCGCAGATTGGGATCTGAGCATGAAAGCACAAACGATGGCATGGATATTGAGCCTAGGCTTGCTGGTGCTAGCAGCAGCACGAACGACACGGACACTGTACGATCCTTGGCAGATCTTCCCCCAGACTGCCTCGCAGAGGTGGCTGCTGCCACGTCCTCACTGTCTTGCCTCGTGTCACTCCTGTCCACCTGCCGTGTGCTTTCCTCCCTCTCCTCCCCTCAGCTTCTGGCATCTTGGCTACTGCACCCCGTACGCCAAGCATGCAACCCGCAGCACCAGGCGGTGGCTACTTTGACTGAGACAGCACCACGGTCGCATGTGAAGCAGGCATTTGAGTTGTGTCGTGCTCCTAGCGGGGGGGTCATCAGCTTTGGAGGTTTTGGATCCCTCGCAGCTTGCCTCCAAAGGGCACTAGGCAGAGGGAGCATGCTGTGGCACAAGCCTGCGCACCAGGGCCTGGCGATCTTCCTGGTTGAATGGGGTGCAAAGAGTGATGACAGCCACACAGGCAAGGAGCTGTTGCGCTGGGCCTTTTGCGTGTCGGAGCAGGGTATGGTGCATGGACCCTGCCCCCGCTGCTGCAAAAAGGATCCCAGTGGGCCTTGCTGTTTGTTTGCACTGAGGAAAGCTCCCAACTACCAGGAGGCCTTGGGCACAGCCCTGCTGGCCGCCACATCCGCGGGGCGCACTGATCGGATATGCCTACTATTGAAAGAGGCCCACGCAGATGTCCATGCGGGCCATGACCGGGCGCTCAGATGGTAGGAGGACAGGGATGTTTTGTGTATGCTCTGTGTTAAGATCAGTGGGCCTGTCTGGAAGAGTTTTCTATTTTTACATGTGAGCAGAACATGATGTGTGGGTGCCTTTGGTGCTCCCAAGGGACAGCATGAGCACATCAAGCAGCAGCATAGTGCTCTCACATCACGGGTCTAAGTTGATGCCTGCATTTGCGCATGCATTCCTTTATTCTGATGCATCATGGGAATGGGAGGGAGCTGCGTGGGATCTGGAGGATGCCAATCATTTTGCCAGCCAAATGGAGCATTCACATGTGCAAGTCGGCATGCAGAAGGGGGTTTGGCAAGCAAGCTTGCGATTGGCCGTCAGTTGTGCGTTGCCTCCAGTACTTTTCAGATGTAGCCTCTATTGCCCTTCTGTGGCGTGCTCATGGCAGCAGTGCCTCAATTGCTCCCCTCTGCCATCTGCTTTCTGCAGGGCAAGCATCATTGGCAATGCAGAGGTAGTCGCGGTATTACTTGAGGCGGGGGCAGATCCAAACGCCATGAATGGAATATCTCTAAGGTCTGCAATGGTGCACAACCATCATCGCGTGTTGGAACTTCTGAAAGTGCACATGGGCGGGTTCTAAAGGCATGGCACATTCAATGCAAAAAACTGCTTGCGTTGGGTATTATGTAGTTGCGTGGAGCTGCTTCCTGACACAACTAAAAGGAGCACTGGCGAGCATGCCAAGTATTGTAGCATTGTGTGGTAGGTTTCCCGGCTCAAAAAAGAGGGATCCACATCTACAGCATGGACACAGTGTAACCATTGTCAAGAATGCCTTTTATATGATTTTCCTGGGATCTTGAATGCATGTTGAAACAGAAATCTTAGAGTGCATGTTGAAACAGGAGTCATGCTTTTAAGCGCTTTGCAATTTACAGGCAGTAATGCCTTCATGTTATACTACTGTGTCATGCTATATTGCGTCTTTGCCGAAATGGTGTCTGAGATTGTTTGAGATCAGACGGTTGTAAATTGGAGATATTTCGATGGGCCCGGAGTAATGGAGGGCCACTTATTGAGAAGCAGTCGTAAGATTATGTAAGCCAGGTTGTTGATAAGCCAATAACAGTTATTTGGCATGACAACTGTACAAGTCGACAATTTAGGGTTAACTGCCAGCCTGGCAGTCTGGTTGGTTTGTGGCAGGTCATCGCCGGCAGCAGTCAAAATGTAACTTATAATCTCTGGAATGAAGCACGCAGTTTGTTGCGCTACTGAAAAAGAAAGCCAAAGACAGTCTGATAAGGCAAGGCATGCAAAATAAAAGGGGCCTCCACAGAAAATGATCGGCAAAAATGGAGAAAAAGGATTGACATTTCTTACTTAGAGAGCACACACAGTCTTGACAGTGAAAAGACCGTGCACCTCAGTTTGCACAGCAGCAGCAGCACAAGTTAAATTATGATGGTTTAGACCTTCAGCCAGATGGCTTGACTGCTGGGCTTGCTGGGCACTGCCAGCCAGACCAAAAATATCCATAGTCATCGAGAGGTTAGCTTGGTTTACATAGCTGTACCTGCCGAACGAGGGCAGCTTACCCGAAGCCAAACAGGCCTGCAACCAAAACCAACAAAGGCAAGCTAGGTAGTGTTCTGAGTCATCTTAGCTAGTTGGCTTTTCTGGCAGTTCTCCTTTTCCTAGCGTTTTTCAGCTCTTCTGCCTTGCCTGCCTTAAGGACATTGCTGTGTCCGCTCGCGTCTTGTAACTAACTAATTAACTGAAATCTAGGTACAGCTTTCTAGGCACTCATGCACAAACAAGGCCAGGCCTCTAGTGTCTGCCTGGCTAACTAAGTCTCTAAGTCTGTTTGAGCTTCAAGCTCAAAAAGTTCTAGAAGTCCTAGATGGGTAGCATGGTATGATGGTGGTGCTTGACTCGCAAGTTTGCCAGATCAGCACTTGGGCAATTTAAGAGGACATGCTCTTCATCTTGCACATAGTCATCCATAGTCTCAGAAAGAAAAAGAAGTGATTTGTGCATCTGCTTCAAGAGAAACAAGTTGACATCCTAAGCGCTGATATTATCAAATTAGAAAGCTCCAGTGTCTCCAATGTAAATTCTTTAAGCCCCAAACTTTGAACCACCCAAACTTGAAGAAAAAGAAAGAGAAAAGGAAAAGAAAACTACGTAGGCTATGAAACCATTCCCTACATCAACTTATTCCTCAGTAAGGACAAGGAGACATATTGGCCCGAAGAGCAGTGAGTCTCCTCCACCAGGGAGAAGGAAGAATTAGTGAGGATCTGGAGGGAGACAAGCCGCACCCTGCTCCGAACCAAGACCTTGAGAGCAACTGGATTTTTCCAACCGCGACTAGATGTTGTCAGTTTTTAAGGACATTGCTGTGTCCGCTCGCGTCTAGTTTCAAACACAAGTTGTGTGCGCAATGATGATGCTTTTTAGTGAAAACAAATACGTCTTGCACAGAGTGAGCACGTAATTTAAGGGCAGTCTTATGAGCTTTTTGTACATCAAGGCCGAGCTCTTTAAGGTGATTCAACTTGAAACACTTACTTCAACTTGAAACTTGAAATTTGAAAGTGTGTGAGGTATAAATCGAGCCTCCCAAGCCAAGAAGAATTGTGTGAAGGATGACTTTCTTGGCCTTCAAGCGCTTACAAAGAATCTTGTGTAGTTTTTTAGAGGCCTCTAATTTGTGTCCAGGCCGTGTCTCTTCACAGTACTTAACCTCAACAAGGTGTGTCTCCCTCATGTTAATATTTAGCTCGTGGACTCTGCGTATGTCTCTGCTGGGTTGTCTTGGTTGTGACACCTGGTTCAAATGAGGAGTGGTTAGCAATTTGGATTTTTTTGTAGGTAAGGGGGTGACCAAAATGGCATCAGGGCGACTAGAGGTGAGTCTATCTCTAGCAGATAGACGAGCAGATAGACGAGCACCAAAAAGCTAGCTGGGTATAGTCCCGTTATTAGCATTCTCAGGAATTTGAAGATTTTGTTGGGCCAAATGGTTAGTACTGCTGGCATCCAAATGGACCAAACAACCTGCCAGAGAGCCTTTGCTGATGGCTTTCACAATGAGCCTGCAGGCCACATCATGGCATTCAGTGATCATATCCGAGATGATTGTATGTTGACACCCTGGGAGAATATGGAGAGCACTATCTGCTTGCTGTCAGAGTGGACACTGAAGGCTGGTGGACGTTTAAAAGCGGACAGTGTTTCTGATTAAGAAGGGTGCCTGTGCGGTAGTGGAGAAAATTGTGCTTCATTCCCCAGTAAATGCCCCAGTAAATCAGCAAATTGTTCTGCAAATTTCCTTTTAAAATAGCACAAAAACAAAATCTGCTCACATTTTTCATAGCATGCTTAGGACGGTCAAGGTACAAATAGCAAGGTGGCGGCAGAGGAGTTACCCTGTTCTGCACATGAGTCCGTAAATTAGCTTGAAGATTTAGGAGGGGAGAGACTAACCAATAATGGTAAGTCGCATGTTTGTTGTTATACTACTATACACACTACTTTTCTTGCATTGTCACACAGTAATTCTGCATCATGCGCAGTGGAATACCTACATGTAAGCAAAAGACGCATCAAGAAGCGGATGTGCGCTGCCAAATTTTTAGGGCATTCAGCTTGAGGTTGAATGTCAGGCTGGGAGTTTGCTGCATGCAGAATAGCCTCTAGCCATAATCACAATATGTACAATTGTATTTAGAGCACGATGGGTGTTGTGTGGACTGGCTGCGGACACCGCGCAAGAAATGCGGGCTTGCAGAAAGGGCAATCACAGAGCCTGCCGCCCTGCTGGAATCTCTCTTTATCTCTTTGACGACTGAAGCTCAGATCCTCAGGAATGTGTTACATGAATTCGAACTGAACCACAGACTGGACTTTAACCGCACACTTGGGCTGTTGCACTGCCATGCTCCCCAAAGGCTGGAGTGGACTACTCCATGGGGGTCATTATTACGTTTGCATCAGACTCAACAAGGTATTACTGCGAGTATTTCTCCTTTGGTCTCAAGCCTCAGAAATCTACCGAGCTTGTTCTGAAGCTTCACAATCATTCGGCTCATTAAAGTATGCTTTTAAAGCTGATGGCACCAGACGAGCTCTTGAGAATACTATTGCCACTGTCTCATCATCTAGGTCAGGAGTTGAGCACTCCTAGTTGCCCTCCTGATCCACATTGACTTCTTCTTGTCTTGTGGCCCCTTTTCCTTATTGATGTAACTACTCTCCCTAGTAGGGAGCGCTTTCACTTCCAACGTGTTTTTTCATTCCCTTGACACCATAGTCTACAGTGCTTAAATATAGAGTGCAAGAGGAGGCAGGAAAGGTAAGGGTCACATAGCTGTACCTAACAAGGGCATTGCAGCTGAAGCTAATCAGTCCTGCAATAAAAACAATTAAAGCCAACACAAAAAAACACGGGCAAAATAAGCAAGGTAGTGTCCTGGAACTTTTGGCACAGCAATTCGGGCACTATTGCAAAAAAAATGGTTCTTCTTTGGTGTCTGATTGGCTGATACAGTCTTTCAGCCTGCTAGGGCCAGTGCATTAGAAGGGAGGTTCTAAGGAGGCCTAAAGGTAGGTATCTGCAGTTTGAATTTTTGACGGGTGTTGCAGGCAGAATTTCACCCCATAATAAGTGTCTAAATATGTCAGATTTGGGTATTGCTTTAATGTATGAGGCTACTGTCTGACTTTTCAATTGGATTTCTGGTGGACGGAAGGAAGCTGGACAATGCGGAAGCCTGCCAGAATTATTTACAGTGCAAACCCCGCGAGATAAAAAACTACATCCTTACCGGGGCAGGTATGACCCTGGCGGCGTAAATTTAGGGAGGGGAGGGGCATACATTTTGCGCGCCATAACTTTTTTGCTGATGCTTTTGCCTCAGTTTAAATATCATGCTATATTTGCAATGGATGATTGCATGAAGCTGATCTTGAACCATGGTAAAAAAAGACAGGGAGAGGTGCACTCACCAGGCAAATTTCCACCATATTTATGCATCAAACTAGTAAAGGGTACGTCAATGGGGGTCAGGAGTGTTTTTAAATGAGCCATGTATTCTTTCCGTGACTTGCTCTAGCCTTCTACTCGTGTACATGTACTTTTGTGCAAATTTATTAAATGAGCATCAAAGTGCTACTAATACTTAAACCCCGCATTCACAGAACTTCATCCTTCAAGGTACATCTCATAGAGAAAAGTCATCTATTACTGATGGCCAGATCTATCATATCTTCAAGCTGTAATGGCATTGACTAGGGAGCCAAGAAAGAGCCTTGCTTCACTTCTGAAGAAGACTTCATTCAAGATGTAGTCCTGTAGCTGAAAGCAGTGGTAGTTCCAGGCTGGCCATCTTCTATATTGCAGGTCAGTTCTAGCATTTACAGTACTTCAAAGTCCCTGGATGTATACCTCAGATTGCAATGCTGGCGTGTACAATCCTTAACCTCATTTTTTCATATAGTTCTTCTCTATCAGATCTCACACGCACTAAATACTTCATCTTGAATTGTAAAGAAGGCATTGAATTTTAAGAATTGGGGTATTCGGTACTTGCAAAACAAGGGCAGACAACATGAAAGTTCAGTGTTTGATTGGATCTGAATAAGATAACCTCACGCACCCAACTCTCATTTGCTTTATAACTCGTGACAAGCTCAAACAATACTATAAACATGTACATAAACACAAGCCTGCAAAAAATATGAAGCATACTGTTACCACCCAATAATATTCAGACGAGAGCTACCTAATAATACACTGCTGCTTTTAAACAGCAACTTAACACTGGTCCAGACGGTTAATAGCTTTGTGGGGAGATGCTGCTGCTCTGTATTTCAGAGACCACATCACGTAGCCAGCTGTAGCCAATGCAGTTGCTGCTGAGAGTGTGCCTACGGCCAGCGCAACAATGTTGCCGCTTGTCAATCCACTTAGTCCACCCTTCTTTTGTGAGCTCCTGGTAGATGTCAAGATGGAGGCCTCTTCTGCACGCTGATGGCAGTTCAAGGGCATTGAGAAGTGGCAACATCAGTTTTACATGTGTAAGAAGCTGTCTAGACGCTCAGGGGAGATTTTGCCGTCAAGCTGCACAGGTGAGTGGCAGCAAGGCGGGGCGCTGAAGAGTTGCTGCATAACAGCTTAGCTTTAGTGCACCTACAGTTAAGTGCAAGCCTCTGCCTGATACTGTACCTGAAACAGGCGCCTGCCTTGTGGCTCTAGCTGCACTGCCTGCTGCTGCTGCTGCTCTTGCGGCTGCATCTCAGCTGGCTGCAGCATAGAAGGCTGCAGGCCCATAGAAGAAACTGCGTCTAGCAGCACCAGATCAATTCGCTGCCTGAGCTGTGTTCCCAGGCCAGGTGGTGCTGGCTCTGTGGTGGGCATCTGGGCAGCTGCTGGCAGGGCGGATGGCTGCGGCTGCATCAGGGGCACTTGTGTCGCTGGTTGCACTTGTGCCTGGGTGAGCCGCCTTCCAAAAGGCTGCTGCTCAATGGGCTGCTGCACAGGTTGCTGCACCTGCAAAGGCTGCGATGGCTGTTGCACTGGCTGTTGCACCAGCTGCACTGGCTGCTGCTGTGCTAGTGGTTGCTGCTGCTGCTGCTGCTGCTGCTGGACCGGCTGCTGCTGGGTTGCAACTGGCCCTACGCCAGCAATAGCATCAACCAGTGCAAGGTCAATCTGGGCTCTCAGCTGAGATCCTAGGTTGCCCTGCTGCTGAGCCAGGCGGCGTCCTAAAAAGAGTTGACCAGCAGGATTGGCCAGCTGCTGTGCCAAGAGCGTGTTTGATGCTGCCCCCAGCCCAGGCTGTACGGCACCCAAGCCTCCTGGAAAGCTGTATCCAGGCCGTGCTCCCCCAAGCCAAGTTTGGGTGCTGTACCCAGGCTGTGCTGCTCCAAAGGCTGGCAGAACCCCAAGACCTGGCTGTAGTGCAGTTTGGAGAGGCGCAAAACCAAGCTGAAACAGCCTTCTCCGCCTCCCCAGATCACCCTGCTCCTCTTCCTGAAACCCATCCTCTTGCAGTGACAGAGGTGCCTGGGTGGCGTTAATGTTAGTTGGGGGCTGGGAAAGAGTATTATTGTCGGCAGTGGTGTCGCGGAATGGACCGAAGGGGTCAACAAACTGTGAGAGCCGACGGGCCCCACTGACACTTGTTGGTAGGCTTGTCCCACCTACATGATGTGTTGGTCATTTGAACAGAGCGCCAGCCTCTCTGTGCCTTCTGACCTCTGCGTGGCGTGCTGTCACGTGCTGTCACATGCTGTCAGGGTTCATCAGGGGCAAGAGATAGCACACTCAGAGTGTGACGCATGGCAAGCACTTACACAACTGAGTGTGTGATGCCGTGAATGGTCTACTCACCGACGACGTGTGCTACTGCTTCAGCAAGCAAGCATCCCCCAGTAACGATGATGTAAAAGATGTGCATAGTTAACAAAGGTTTAAAAATCAATGGCTTGCCGACGAGTCAATGTTAAACGAGAGCAATCCCGCTTCCTCCTTAATATTGATAAATTAAAAGTGTTAAAACTTTATTGAAATGCGTCTCTTCATCCATCAACTGCCTGCCTCGCCGAGCCTGGCGGCCGGCTCGCTCAAGCCTCCTGCCGTCCGTCCAGCTCATGCCAACATAAAATTGGACATGAATCACCCAGACACTGGACTAAAGCACATGCGAGGAGCAGGTAATCGAGGTGCTGACACACATGTCGATCCCTGATCTGTCTGGGGCTGAGGTGTACCTCTCTACCTCTCTACCTCTCTCTCCCTCTGTCCCCTACAGTGCATACTCCTGGGATTTTCAAAATCTCCAGGAGTGTCTTAAGGACGTCATCTGACAGATCCGAACAGCCCGTGCACGAAGGGGAAGTGTGCCAGCCCAACTGCAAAAAAGCTGAGGCAAGATCATCTGTGGTGCTCAGCCCAAAGGTATGGCTATAAATGTCTTGTAATGTGTGCCAACATCATAATTAGGGTCTTGGAATAGTTCCGTCACCCTTCCGTCCTGTCATATATGCATCCGAAGGTCCTAGGCCTGACAGTGTGCGGCAGCTGCCTGCAGGCCCTCAAGTGAAGGCAGCACACACAGAATGTGCATCATATGAATACCAAACTGAAGCATTGACTTGAGCCTGCAAGCCCAGGCTTCCTTGCGCCATCTTGCAGGTTGAGGCGGCCCTGGCAAAGGTGCGCGCCGCTCAGGTGTTCACCTGTGGCAGCGACCTGGCGGTGTCGGTTCAGCTGCTGGCTGCTCTTGTCCAGGAATCCCAGAACACCCAGCACAGCATGGGCAGGGAGGCGGACAGCGAGGGGAGCAGCGAGAGTGCTGCAGTCCGAGCCCTAGATGCTGTCGCGGCCAGCCACGGAGTGCATCTCTTCAAAACGCTGACACACATTGCGATCAACAGCAACAACAGGCTAGGTGGGGACGACCAGCATGGAGCACCTTCGCGCAGCTCGCGCATGACAACCATCCTGCACACAGCCAAGTGGATTGCTGCGGTCCAAGGTGAATGCCAAAAATCTGCTGGCGCTCAGCTTCTACAGCATCAGTGCTGACTTGCTGCAGTCAGGGAGGCCCACAATTACAGCTTTTTTTTGACTTGCTAGGGGCAACAGATAAGTCATATTCTGGTTGTGCGAGCGCGGCAGGCGGGGTTGGCACCAACCACTCACCACCCCACAGTGCTGCCTGTCCCTCAGGTTTACCATGCAGCTTCCCACACACTTTTCTGTACTCAACCTCATGCTGCTTGCGTACTAGGCCAAGCACGGGCCTACAGACTTGCACAAGATGTTGCCAGTCTTGAGATACGGCCAGTGGCAAGCCTATGCTAGTGCATGGCTTTGCACCAGATCCGTGCGGCTGCACGCTGCCATCCCGCAGGCTGTGGCTCCTGCACCCCAGACCATGTGTTGGCTGCCCTGCACCAGCATGGTGACCCGCTTGCTTACGCACTGGGCCGAGTGGCTGGATCCGACGCAAGCGTGGTCTATCAGCAGGCAAGCCTGCCCAGTGTTAGTGTTTGGGTGGTTGGGGCTGCTAGCTGCCGCAGCCACTGCTGCCAGCATTGCCAGTCAAGTGCAAGGGCAACTCAAGAGAGTCTAGGTCTTCCGTGCGTGCATGCACACACATGTGTGATCAACAAGCAAGGAAGGTTCATCTTGTGCTTGTGAAGGGTAGGGTTGGGTGCATCTGGTGTCGCGACCAAGGCCAACGCCATCTGGTGTCTCTGTAAAACATGTGGTAGACATCTCCTGCAATGCCTTGTCCTCAGGATCGGCAATGGTGCACGAGTCTATGGACAGCTCCTCTTGCTGATTCTTGCTCTTCCTCACAGAGAGGGATGTTGGCAAAACGCAATGCAAGATACTCCACGCTTTGGGGTTGTTTGCAGCAACCCTCCAGCGCACTCCTCCACGGCGCTCTTTTACAGGACTCAACTGTCCCTTGCAGCAGTTCTGAGCGTCACTGCTGATTAGGAATGGGAATCGTGCACATGCATGCAGGCCCAGGCTGCTTGCTGCGCCGCCTCGCCCTCTTTTGCATCCGCGCGCACGGCGAAAGCCCCGCTGATCCAGCCCCTGCTGCTCAGCTCCCTGGACTCCCTGGCAGCCTGCCTGTGGGCCTCCAGTGCTACGGTGGGCCACACCAGCATCAGCGGCAGCAACCTGGAGCTTCTGGACCGAAGGCTGGATGCCTCTGCCCGCCCCCCCATGCAGTGGTCAGAGCTCCTGAAGCTGTTGGCGCGCTGCGCAGCCCAGCAGCTGGTGCCCAGCCCGGACCTGAGCAGTGCAGGTGGGCGCAACCGTAGTGTCCTCAACCATGCAGGCAGGATGCAGCGGCAGCAGTGGGAAGCCTGGTGGGGGTAGACATACGGTACTTTGTGTCTCCTTTATTAATCTAGGGGGTGTTCCACTGCCTACGTAGTTTCTCTCTTTTCTTTCTTTCTTTCTTTCTTTCTTTCTTTCTTTCTTTCTTTCTTTCTTTCTTTCTTCCTTTCTTTCTTTCTTTCTTTGAAGAAAAAGGCTCTGGCGAGTTGCCATGCTTGTCTTGCATATGGAGTCTGCTCATGGGTTACTGATCGACCATTGACAGAGTGCTTGCTAAGGCCCTACACCAAGCACGAAGGGGTTGCCTGGGGTTGCCACTTTTGCCCTGCAGTGCAATCCAAGCTGGTGCAACTGCACAGGCTCCGACCACCGCGCTTTGACGAGGCAGCACAGGTGGGAGTTGGTTGTGGCATGCACGTATGCTTGGTGTGCTTAGCTGCGAGTCACACCCATCACTTACACCTCTGCTGTTGACCTAGCCTGTGCACAGGCGCTTGCGTTCCTGCGCCAGGTGACTCCTGCATGCGTCCAGTTGCCCGGGCTGCACGGCCCCAGCTTCCTTGTACTGAGTGCCCAACGTACATGCCTCCTGCGCTGGGTTGCCGCAGGGTGCTTGTTCTTGCTTACACATGAACGTGAAGGATCAGCCTGACACATGCCTGCACACACCCTGGTTGTGCAGATCCTCCTGGCCACTGCGCTGATGGGCATTCCCCTGAGCGACGTGCAGTGTGGTAACGAGGGGCCCAACCTGCTGCGCTGCATCGCCTCCTCGCTGGATGCCACCTGGGTAGCTAAAAATCTCAGCCCCAACCGCCGCCCTGCTGTGGTGGCCGCCTATGCATGGTGTGTGCGCCTCCTTGGCCGGAAATTTGTGAGCAAGGTGCACCTGGTAAGGCTGCGGCTGTGGGCATGCACTGCTTGGAATGCCATGCAACAAGTCACAAAGTGCAGTGCAGAGCTGCTGCCTACATCTGGTCAGATCCAGCGACTGGTTGCAACACACATTGGTTAAGTGCAGTGCGTTGCCTTCTCCACACCAGGAATAGTTCAAAAACGAACCGCAGTGCATCGGACCCTCCTCTTGATGGTTCTCCCTCAGCGTCATTCACACACACATCCATTGCTACATCCCGGCTAGGTTTGCCAGCTAGACACGGCGCAGAGTATGCTGCTCAGTGTGGAAGCATGCGCGCCCCTTCTCTGTGCAGGCATGCCTCACAGCATGCACCCCAGCCCCCCTACAGTACCCTGCATGGCCTAACTCAAGAGACACTGCGCACTCTCCATGATGATGGAATTATCACGTAAGTGATATGGCAACGTCTCAAATATCAGCTTCCAAGGCATTCCTGACTCTGCACAGCTGTGTGCTTGTGTGCTTTTGCAAGCTTCAGCTCTTGTCGTAGTGCCAGCACAATGTCAAGCAAGGCTGCCTCCAAGGGTGTAGGGGCCATTGTAGGTGTGAAGTATGATGACTGCAGTTGACAAACCACATAAGCTGCATGTGCGGCCTGCAGAGGTGCCCCGCAATGTTCTCTGTGTCCACCCAGTGGCTACACCATAAATGAGCCGTACCTCTGAATTTGGTGAAAGGCAAATGTGGAAAAGGAGGTCTCAAAGCTTGCTGGCCCGGGCACGGCATGGTGGGGTTGAAAATTCTAAAGCAGCACAGGTTTGGAAGATGCATGCGGGCTTGCGGTGCTCGTGTGTTGTGTGTATGAGCATGTTTCTAATTTTCCTGTTCTAGCCTGGCTTGTGCCCGGCTGCCTTGCAACCCACACTGTGCGCAGAGCTACACTGGGACCTGGTGGTAGACCATGTCCCTTCATTGCCCCCAACAAGTGTGCATCAGCATGCTTTTGGCACAACCTTATCCTTTCCAGGGTGTGGACACGCCTGGAGCTGATGCAGCGCCTGATGCACGATTGTATGGATGGGGTGGGCTATGCTTGCGATGGCAAAGACCTAATTGGCACGTGGGCACAAGGTAATTATCTAATACTTTGCTTTAGGGCTGGTGTTGTGAAGTGTGCATTGCAGATCTGGCCATTGCTATGGTACTGTCTGGGAACACTCGTCAGTTCACTGGGTGTCGGTTGGGCAGGCAGCAACCAAGGAATTCGTTCCACATGGAGGGGGGGGTGGGAGCGCAGCGCGCCCAGCATGGTGAGCGGACAACACAGCCCACAGCTAGCAACAGTGCCACAGTACTGCCCCACAAAGCCATACCACGCTTTCCTAGTTCTGAAGGCCAGAACCCTTCAACCCATGCATTTCAATGGTACTTGCAAAGAGCAACTGGACATCCTGAAGTTTGTTCCTGTCAATGGCAAAGCCGTGACACTAAAAATGCATCTTGCTGAAAATACATGCTGAGGAATGTGTGCAGTGTAGAGCGCAATGTTGACATCTATGTGCACATGATGCCGGCATCAGCGCACGACCCTCCCCTGATCTCTGTTGAAGTTGTGTCCTGTGTATATGCTTCACTTGCAGATGATGCTGGCTTCAGCGCTCGGCTCTCCTCTGTTGTCATTGCGCCCTGCCTGAATGTCTCACTTGCAGATGGTGTTGGCGTCAGGACACGACTCTCCTCTGTTATCCTTGCGCCCTGCCTTCATGTTTCATCTGCAGATGATGCTGGCATCGGCGCACGGCTCTCCTCTGTTCTTGATGTACCTTGCCTTTATGTTTCACTTGCAGATCATACCAGCGCATGGCTGTCCTCTGTTATAATTGCGCCCTGCCCTTATGTTTCACCTGCAGATGATGCTGGCATCAGCGCATGGCTCTCCTCTTTTCTCATTGTGCCCTGCCTTTGTGTTTCACTTGCAGATGATGCTGGCGTCAGCGCATGGCTGTCCCCTGTTGGTCGCCTCATACAGAGCATTGATGCACTGGAGCAACTGCAGTGGTAAGGTGTTGTAGCTACAGCCCTGCCTGGCTATCATTTTTTCTCAAGTGTTCAACACTTTCTTTGTGCTCCATCCGCTGTCCATGTGAACAAGAGTTGGTCTGGCATGCAAAATTAAAACACTAAGATGCCCGAGCCAAAACAATCAGTCAGTTGGGTCCTTAAAGCATCTTGCCAAAGATGAAACACCCAAGCATCTGGTTGCTGGAGGCAATTCGGAATGACAAAAAAGGCCCAAGCTTCTTTAAGTCTTGTTACAGTCTCATCAGTCTCTGGCAAGATCCACTTTTGAGGCAGCCTCACAACTGCGCTTGTCGCATTATGCACGTATTGTCTTACACCATGCATTCAGAGCCCGGGTTCTCTGCACTTTGCGCAACACACGCTGAGTGCCAGGGCTGGTGACGCGCTGTGCATACTGCAGGCTGCATATGCAAGCTCTTCCTGGACACAAGCTTGAGATGACAAGCGATGCGGTTTTCCCTGCATGTGCATACCCTGGCAAGCTGTGTGCATGCACAGGCCTGAGGTACTGTGTCCTAGCTCTGGCGAGTTGCACGCGTTGCTGTCTGCGCGCGCATGCCGTGGCTATTTGTTTGCATGCGCAGGCCTGAGATGCTGTGTGCTGTGGTCTCTGGCGAGCTGTGCCTGGACCCGGCGTGCCGCCTGCTCACCCGCGCCATGGAGGCCATGACACAGGCCGCCAGCACGACAGTCAAGCAGGCCATTCACATGGAGAGCCCACAGCCCCGGGACTGCCTCCGCTGCCTGTGTGTGCTAGCCCAGTGGCGCATGCGAGCTGTCCAGCAGCAGCAGCAGCAGCAGCAGCATAACCTGTCAGGGTGTGTGCTGCCAGCTGCCTAGCATACCTGGCAAGATGCTTGCGCACAGGGGAGCAACCTCCTTTGGATGTTTGAGCACAGGAACACCATTACATTTGTTTGCAATCAGGAGTCAGTCGCCCCGACCAGCGACCGCTCGAGTTGATGTGTGCTTTGATATATGACAAACAAGATTTGTTTGCAATCAGGAGTCAGTCGCCCCGACCAGCGACCACTCGAGTGATGTGTGCTTTGATATATGACAAACAAAGTAACGGCTTTAACGCGCTCCTCACTCATGTGCGCCTGTGCGCCTCATGGCCTGGAAGGGAAACGTAGGGGAGACAATGCACCCCTTCCTTCATTTGGCACTTGCCCTGCCTGCTGTTGCCTGCTTGCACCTGGGCTCATTTGAGCTTACCAATGGGACAGCCTGCATGGTCAGTACTAAATGCTCCAGGCCAGCTATTGTATTGCCCTTGAAGGACGCCCTCTGGTGCCCACCTACACACCCACCGGCGGGCCTGTGCGCGCATGTGTACGTGTGTGTACGCGTGTGTGCGGCTCATTTAACTGCCCACCTTGGACCAACAACACCTCTGCAAGCCAGCACCCCCCAGCAAGCACGCCATCCTCCTCATGTACTTGACAAACCTGGCTGGCGACCTTCCGACCCAAAACGCTTCTGCGCGCAGGCACCCCTCTTCCAGCACGCCGTCCCCCAGCACCCTGTCTGCGGCCTTGTGCCGTGCAGCGTGTCTGTTTGCTGGACCACGGCACACAAGCACTGACATGGGGGGGCCTGTAGAAGGGGCCGCGCTCCTGAGGTCGGTGGTGCAATTGGATGTGGCCGTCCCTTACGGTATTCACAAGGTGAGAGTTTGCAATGTGGCTGTGTCAGGCTGCCAGTCACTCCAGCACACTTCAGCCAGACAGTGAGGACATGCACGCCCACAGTAGGCTGTGTGCGTGGGGTGTGTTTGGAAGTCCATGAGGCAAGCGCACATTGATCTGACAAGCAGGTGAGAAGACCTTTTGGTCCCACAGCAGAGCATGATGGGTGTTTGCCTTGTCCCTGGTTCAAAGCATCCATCTGGGTTGTCCGTGTGTGCAGGTCATGTTGTCTGGGTGCGCAAGTCATGCTGTCTGGGTGTGCAAGTCATGTTGTCTGGGTGTGCAAGTCGTGTTGTCTGGGTGTGCAAGTCGTGTTGTTTGGGTCTGCAAGTCGTGTTGTCTTGGTGTGCAAGTCGTGTTGTCTCTGCTTCAAAGCATCCTTCCCTTGCACCCTTCACTTAAATGCAAGTTCCATTCCTGAGGAGCATATTTGCCAGAGGATGGCGGTTGCGTGCGCATAAGCTGCCCACCCCTGTACACTTACTGCAGGTCGTCAACAAGGTTGCGCTCCAGATGGGGTGCACCAACAGCGGGCCCCAAGACCTGGATGCCATTGCATGGGCGGTGCATCAACTCCTGGATAAGAAGCTGAGCTGCAGCCCCTACCTGGAGCTGCACGTTGACACCTGGTGAGACACACACCTTGGTGCCTTGTCCTGGCTTTTGTAATCGCTCTAGTTTGGGCAGCCAGTTTCCGGGCCCATTTACAAGCGATAGATCCCATTTTCAAGCGATAGACTCCTTTTGCTGATAACTGACAACTGGTGCCATGAAGAAGTTTGTGGGGTCTGCTTGGGGTGCTGCAAGGGCCCTCTGTTCTTGTCGTTGTTGGTTGGCTAGTTCCATCCAGAGGCAAACCCCTGACTGGCCCCAGGTGGATGTGTCAGGCCCTTGACAGGCTTCCTCCAAGCTGCATTTCATTGGCATTGAGCTGCTTTGCATTGGCAGTAGGTCTAGCTCTGCAACCTTCCCTCAAATTTTGTCCTCACTTGCTGCACAGGCTCCCCCCACTCCTAAAGCAGGCGGCGGCCCTGTCTGCAGCAGATTGCCTACCGCCCCAACACGCCTTGCCTGTCTTGTTGCTCCTGGCGCACCCCAAGTGCGCCACGTCTGACTCACTCCCTGCCACGCTGTGCACCCCTGTGCTGGCAAGCAGCAAAGGCAGTGGCAGTAGCAGCAGCAGCAGTAGCTGCGATTTTGGAGCGCAGCAGAGGATAGTGTGGGAAGAGGTTTTGAGGGCCATGGACACTTTGGCAACCCATGCCGCATTTGCAGCGTATCATGAAGAAGCGAGCAGCAGCAGCAGCACCAGCAGCAGCAGCACCAGCAGCAGGAGCAGTGGCCAGGATGTGCTGCACCTCATGTCTGTGCTGATCCCTGTCTTGGAGGACCTGTGTGCGCGCCAGAAAGGAAGGCTATCTGCCTCCCAGTAAGTGAGAGAGAACGTCACGGCTTCTTTGTATTAGCTCACATTATTGAAAGTACATGAGGCTGGAAGCATGGATCAAAAGGAGAAAATGACGTGTTAGCTGAAGAATACTGGCAAATATGTGCCCTAGAGCTGCCTCCCCCCATCCTGCCAATTCAGCAAGCGCTTCTTGATCAACATGTGTAGAAGTTTTAGGTGTTGCAGTCCACCAGTCCTGTGAAGTGGTCCACAGCATGCACATCTGCGAAGGGGGATGAATCAAGATATCTGGAGAGCTGATCCCTGCACATACATGTGCCATCCTTTTCCTCGTAGGGCGTGGGTCCAGAGCGTTGCCACAGCAGCAGCTGCGCTAGAACAACAGCAGCATTGGCAGGGGCAGCAGAGTTTAGGCACAGAGCAAGGGGGCATCTGTGGCAGCGTTGCCAAGCGTGCTGCCATGCTGGTGCATAGGCTGTGCAAGCTGCAGCCAATGAACGATGAGGAGGAGGAGGAGGACCACAAGGGTGGAGACACCGACAACATGTGGAGGGCACTGACAAAGCTGAATTTGAGAGCAGAGGAAGACAGAGTGGAGGCAGGAGTGGGGGAAGAGGCAGAGGCAGAGCTGGAGGAGGAGGAGGAGGAGGAGGAAGAGGAGGGGTGGGGGATGGTTGAGGGA
>LFCJ01000933.1_pt1 | contig 19429 bp, 17 predicted proteins | sample 643141 | NCBI WGS metagenome assembly LFCJ01 (sample SAMN03766243, study PRJNA286221) | soda lake metagenome | biome: soda lake; feature: Kulunda steppe; material: water; isolation source: sample B1-Br-g2 brine of Lake Bitter-1 | place: Russia: Kulunda steppe | collected 2010-07
ATTGTGCGTGGGTGCTGTCGTAGAGACAACACCGTGCATCGGTTGTGGGCCCGGTGAGGGCCGCAGACGATGCGTGGGACCGGATTTGAACCGGCGGACCTCTACAGGACAGCGCCCTCAACGCTGCTTGGCTTGCGTCCACTACTGGCGGTCACGGGGCGTCCGCGCGTTCTCGTCCGAACCACGGGGTATTTCGGTCGTACGCGGCCTGGAACCGGTGTTTTCTTTCGCTCCCGTCTCGCGGCTGGTGCCTGTCGACCAGTGCGTCTCCCGCTGCTCACTTAAGTCATTTGACCGGCACAGCGTTCTACGCTGTGGACACTCATACCGGCGTTGAGGGGGCTCGTTGCTCGTCCGGTCCGCCGCTTCAAATCCGGTCCCACGCAGCGCTCTCGCGCGCTCATCCTTTCCGTTGATGCACAGGAGTCGGTCCCTGTTGATACTGGCACCCACGGGAGTCGTAACGCTCTACGTCTGTCCAGTTTGTTGCTGACCGACCATCTGGCGCATCATGTGTCAAACGGGGACCTATTATGTCCCCAACCGGAGTTTGTTGGATGGTCCAACAGAATGGAAGCGATAATCTAAACGAGTATGAATCGTTTGGAAACCACCGAGATCTCGTCATGCCACGTAATAGTCGATAGTCACTTGTTTCCCGCGTTACACCGTTCGCCTATATCGACTGATCCTGAAGAGCAATATACGTATGCGAACCGTTCTATGACGCTCTATCTACCGTGACAGGATATATTTAGACGGCTCTTGCATAACTCAGTGAAACACGTCGAGGACGAAGCAGTCAAGAAGGCCGTGTAGCGGTGCTCCAGCGAGGTTTAATGTCCGTACGAACCCGTAGGTTCGGACGGACTGCTCCAAGCCCTGCTTTGAGAGGCCGCGGAACTTCCGTAGCCACGGATTGACGAGTGACCAGAGGCATTCGACCTGGTTGATGTGAACGCCCTCATCAGTGACAAACTCTTCGGAGTGGACAACCGTTTGCTCGTCTTCGTAGACGAGTGGCGCGTACCCGCGCCACCCGTCGTGCCAGACTTCGTCAAACTTCCCAGAAAGGATCTCGACCTCGTCAAGTGCCGCCTTGAGTTCCTCTGGTTGAGCTCCTCGTTCAGGGCGGATGACGCGGAGCACGTCACGACAGGCACCGATCAACGTCATGGTATCACCGGGGGCACCCTTCCACCGTGATCGTCCCTTCTTTCCAGAGCCGCCGCGGGAGAGCCCGTCCCGCGGCGGCGTCTGTCCCTTGTAGCCCGAGCACTTGTGACCGGTTTCGTCGATCTGTGTTGGGCCGTCGATGGTGTGTTGGATGCGTTCGAAGACGAGGTAGAAGCCGCGCTCGAAAGCGGCTTCTACCTCTCGAATTGTCGTGTGAACGGTATCGTAGACCGCTTCAAAGAGCCGAGCGACCTGGTTGATGCTGAGGAGTGTATCAGCGTAGAGAACGAACGCGATGACGATCTCTCCGGGTGTGAGAGTACGTCCTTCGAAGGGAGTGTTGCGTGTGTAGGTAAAGCCGTAGCGGCAGTTTCGACACCAGAGTCGGGGACTGTCGTCCCCGCTCTGGATGGCGGTTTCACCACATTCCGGACAGGGAGCTTCTTCCCAAGCTTGCTTACAGCGCCGCTCGATCTCCGCATCGAGCGGCTCTGGGCGCAACACTATTGAGGTGAGCTCAACAAGATCCTGTAGCATCCCGCCGAAGGCTGTCCGCTTGCACATAGCAACTAGCGCACGGCGGGATGCTGTAATTCTCAGGGTGCTGTTTCACTCAGTTCGGCAAGAGCCTTTAGACGCCAGTATGAGGAGCTCTGGTTACCAATCCGTGTAGAATATACGCTCTTACCGAGGCGCATCATGAATAAACCGGATCTGGATGAACATAAGTAATAAATACAACACATGATAGCTACCAAGACCCACAAGTTAATGTCACACAATTCAAATCGATAGGTATGTACACTCGGCGAGGGCTCATGGCTCTGAGTCCAGCTGTATTGACTCTAACCGCGGGATGCTCCTTACTGAGCGGTGACGATACACATCAAGAGGAGAGTGAAAGAAGCCAAGCCGAAGAGGGAGACCAGACTGAAGAGGAAAATCAGACCGAAGAGGAAACCGAGACGGAAGAAGAAATCCAATATACTGAGGATTCTAATACTGACGAGTACGTTCTTAGTTTGCTGCAGCTACCAGATAGTTTCTCCTCTCTAAGCGAAGAGGTAATACTGCGATCTGAACTTGAAGAAGGTGAACCCAATTATGAAAGATTTGAACAGAACGAACTTCTTCGGCAACACTCGAACCAGTTCGTCGAAGATACTGAGGTAGAAGAGCCAGCTTTTGTTAGTTCGACAGTGTATGTAACTGAAACACAATCTTCAGCTGAGAATCTAAAACGGCAGCAGATTGACGCATTTGTTGGGGATACAGGACAAGAGCAGACTTTGGATGAAGAGCATAAAATACCAACAACATTTGTCGAAAGTGAGACAGACGACGAAGCCTTGGTTCGAGCGTACTTGGGTCGAAATCAGAATGCTGTATTCGAGCTGTTGGTAACAGGTGAATTAGATCGATCAATAGAAGATCTTTATATACAAATGCTAGTATGAATTCCACCCTACAGATTCAGAATTCTGCTTTATTGATTGCCTGTTCTGCTGAGGATATTGCATCCCGGAACTGATCACGTGTTTTTCTATGTGTGGATATGCCAGATATTCTGTCAATAGTACGGATTTTATATGCAGCAATCATAATACCCACTATTAGCTCACTCTTTTCGGTTTGTATCCCGTTTTTAGGGACAGAATTGTTGATCGGTTCGCCTGTCTGGTGGTCGAGGACGTTTATTCTGGCCTTCTTTCCATCACACTCTATCACGAGTTTATCAGGGGGATGCTCAAGAAACTCGACCGATATATCATCTTCCTGTATTATTCTTGGAACTTTGTTTGTCAAGCCCAGTATAAACCGGGCAACAAATTCCAATCTGTTTCCCTTGGTAAGTGATTGTTCACCAGCCACTATGTTTATTTTTCCGGTACTGTCGAACCCAGAGTCTCGAAATTTATCAATTAACTTTTTTGTAGCTTCTGTTTTAATTTCCATAATTATCAAGGAGTTGTAACAGCTGGCCCTTGTGTTGGGTATGCAGTAATAACTCTTCCTTCAGGTGAGACTATCACTCTCATCTTATTGATCCCATACTCGGTCATTTGAGGATAGTCAGAGGCTTCCATCACGATTCTGTTCGCGTCACTTTGAACTTGACCTCTTTGACTCGTCATACCTTGGTAGATCAAATCCTTAACATCGTCTTCCCCCATTCTTTGCGGTGTGCCTTGATGTCCTGTGGGGAAGAGATCCGTACTAGAATCAGCAGCCTCTCCCGTAACGTGGCGCGAACTAATGTGGTCCCAGCCATTAGTTTCTCCACCTTCATCCAACCATCGGACTCCAGTCCCATCTTCAGCTCTTGCGATCAATTGAGCTTCTGATGCCCGTCCCTCTTGAGCTATCCGATTGATGTCCGCCTCTGTTACTTGACTCCCGATACGAGCATTAGCCAAGTCAGCTCCTTCGTCCGCCAAGCGGCCCAAAGCCCCCGGATTCACATCTTCATCCAGATGCCTAACAATGACATCATCCTCAACGGCTCGAAGAGAGTCACCATGGGGCATAGCTCTATAAAACACCTCATCAGGAACTACCCTAGATTCCAGAAGGAACCTGCCCATTTGGGGAGTCTGTCCAGGATACCTTTGTAGATATTTCCCAACTTTCGATACCGATTTCGGAACAGCACTGGCTCCAAGTGTAGCACTTGAGCCGACACCAAGCAAAGCGAGCGACGCATCGGTTGCGTCTCCTCTCTGTACGGAACTACCTAGATCGCGGGCATCAGCGAAGGGGGTAGCAACAGATGCACCGATCCATCCAGAAAAGAACTCCATACTATACTCTTCGTTGTATAATTCGGCGTTCCAGCATGGGTCACCACAGACTACGCCTCGTGAGAAGGCAGAGGTACGGGGATCAATTAGTCCATTGTCTTCAGACCGTTGAGTTTGAACCGTATAGGCTTCTTCACCCGGTTCGACAACTATCGTTCTTGATTCATAACCCTCTATAGATAAATCGTACCGTCTGGGGAGCAGCTCTTCACTAAACGTGACTGAGCCAATCTCGTTTGTTTCACCACTTATATCAGAGCCCTGAATCGAGACCGTAGTATCTGACACAGGGTCACCAGAGTCATCCATAATCGTGACAAAAATTCTCTCTCCTTGAGTTACCTCAACGACAATATGTTCTTCTTCTGGGCTCACGTCACGGAACTCAGAACTGAACTCCGACCCGTCATCAACGACCAATCTCGTTTCTGAATCAATGCTTTGGTGAAATACTACCTCACCACTGTCATCGGTCACTCCTTCCCCAATCCCATAAAGCGTGACTTCGGCATCAGAGATAGGAGTACCATCCCGGTTAATCACTTCTACAGTTAACCCCGCAGGCTCCACGTTAACTTGCCAAGTAACAGAATTACTGTATTGCTGCTCCTCGTCAAAGACGACAGCTGTAACCTGATATTCTCCTGGCTCGTCAAATTGTTTAGACCACGATTCTCTAGCGCTGGTCCCATCCAGTCCTTCTTGCTCAGTTTCAATTTCACCGTTGATACGCCACTCAAGGCCAGAGAGCTCCGCATCGGACTCTGTTGTGACAGTAAAATCTACTGTGCTACCTTCAGCCGTACTGATCTGATCATCTGATCCTATTCTATCAAGTATCGGTTCTTCATGCTGAATATCAGTTGCTGAAACGTTCCATGAGACTGAGTCTGTACTTCCTTCGTCATTTGTGACAACTGCTTCTATCGTGTATTCGCCAGGTGTATCAAAGGTCTGAGACCAGTCCTCAGTCTGTAACGGGTCATCTCCAAGATCTCCCGTGTGTTCATTTTCTCCATTTACGTACCACTCAAGCGACTCAAGACCCGCACCAGGATCTGATACCTCAACCTCAAACTCTTGCGTGTCTCCTTCATCAACTACAACACTCGCAGTAACAGGATCGTTTCGAGAAATTGTCGGCGTCCCGTCCGAGGTCTCTTCTTCAACGGTGACCGTCCACTCGACAGCCTCATGGTTGTAATCGTCGTCCGAGTCGAAAACATCTGCCTCGACAGTGTACGTGCCCGGATCGTCGAACGTGCGGCTCCAATCGTCAGTATCCCACGAGCCGCTTAACCCATAAGTGACATCTTCAGCTGAGTGATCAACGTACCACTCAGCACCATGAAGCTCACCATCGTCATGCTCTGCCCCAACGACGAAGTTCACGCTCTCACCCTCGGTGATCGTCACCTCTTCATCCGGGCTGTCAGCCCATGACTCTGGGACTATCTCTTCCTCTTCTTCGACAGTAACGGTCCACTCAGCGGCTTCGTCGTTGTAATCGTCATCCGCGTCGAAGACATCTGCCTCAACAGTGTACGTTCCGGGGTCCTCAAACGTGTGACTCCAGTCGTCGGTATCTGACCATCCACTCAGTCCGTAGGTAACATCTTCGGGTGAATGATCAACGTACCACTCAGCACCATGAAGTTCTCCGTCGTCATGCTCTGCCCCAACGACGAAGTTCACGCTCTCTCCTTCGGTGATCGTAACCGCTTCGTCGGGACTGTCAGCCCATGACTCTGGAACTGTATCTTCCTCTTCTTCTTCGACAGTAACCGTCCACTCAGCGGCTTCGTCGTTGTAATCGTCGTCTGAATCGAAAACATCTGCCTCGACAGTGTATGTGCCCGGATCGTCGAACGTGCGGCTCCAGTCGTCAGTATCCCACGAGCCACTTAACCCATAAGTGACATCTTCGGGTGAATGATCAACGTACCACTCAGCACCATGAAGTTCTCCGTCGTCATGCTCTGCCCCAACGACGAAGTCCACGCTTTCTCCTTCTGTGATCGTCACCGCTTCGTCGGGACTGTCAGCCCATGACTCTGGAACTGTATCCTCTTCTTCTTCGACAGTTACGTCCCACGAGATCTGCTCACCGGATTCCCAATCCTCAGTATAAGTAACAGCTTCGACCAACTCGTTACCGGGTTCAGCAAATGTGTGGGTGTAATAGTCGGTGTCACTACGACCACTCACTGAGTTAGTAGTTTCAAGATCACCATCAACGTACCACTCAACATAACCGAGTTCGCCATCTTCTTGAGAAACATCAAGGCTGAATTCCTGACTCTCACCTTCCTCAACAGTTACTGAATACGACGGGTAGTTCCGTTCGGCTTCGGGCGGTTCGGATTCGTCTTCCTCGATGGTTACGTCCCACGAGATCTGCTCACCGGATTCCCAATCCTCAGTATAAGTAACAGCTTCGACCAACTCGTTACCGGGTTCAGCAAATGTGTGGGTGTAATAGTCGGTGTCGCTAGAACCACTAATGCTGTTACTGGTCTCAAGCTCACCGTCAACATACCACTCAACATAGCCAAGATCACCGCCGTCGTGTGACACGTCAATGCTGAACTCTTGACTCTCACCTTCCTCAACAGTTACTGAAAAATCTGGATAGTTTCGCTCTGCTTCTGGAGATTCGTTTGCTGAGACAACCGCGATTCCTGTGGTAAGGGATAGTATTAGTATGATTATAAAGGAAATTATAAAACTTCTATTGGAAGTTATCGAGATAGATTGAACTTCTTTAGGATGTCCCCCCATTGGAAAATCACCTTTGATATTCACCATCGCCAACAACGCGCCAGACAAGAACTGCACTCTGGTCCGGAACCCGTCGAAGCAGGCCATCGAATCCGGTTTCTTCAGAGACGGTTGGCTGGTGAGGCATCAGCTTACTACATACATTACTGTAGCAATCTAACAAGAATCTGTCGGCGCTCGCCTCACCAGCTCTGGAATCGTCCCTCTACGACAGTAAGTCCAGCCAGAGTACTGAGTCTTGATGAAGGGGACTACCGATTATCGCCATTTCGATCCGATGCTCGTCCGGTACCGTAATCCAAGCACGGACGTGTTACAGCAATCCTTGATTTCTTGTGGCGGGTATCGGTCACGAACGTTCTGAAGGTTTTCTTCGCTCTCGATGAGGTGTGTCAGTGCTGCGTCGATGACATCGCTCATCGGTGGATCATCATTTGCTCCGCCAGCGACGATTTTACTGGCCCGATCAAGCTTGTGCTTCCGCTCGTCACTTAGTCTGAGTGTAGTTCTGTCAGTCATTTATGTGCAATTGTCCATACGGTGGGGGAGTTGGCGTCGTTCTAAGGTGACCAAATACTGTTTCCTTATAAACGGTTCAACAGTTCCGAAGCGGACGACAGAGTGGTTCCAACGTACAACCTCTCGATCTATGCACTTAGTTCCGCTCTCACTGCTGGGAGTGTACATACATCGAGGCGACTGCATACATTCACGTGCCACCCGGTGGGGTCGGGGTCGAAGACCGGGTTCCCGGTGCCTGAACAACCATTTGTGTCGCATACAGGCTGTTTCTCCTTGATCCCCGTATAAAGTTGGAAAGTCACTCACAGGGTGTACCACGGCTCGGTGTCCGGTTGCAGGGTAGACTGGTTTTGCACACCCTATGTTCAATATGAATCCGGGCAGCTTCCGCCCAGGTGCGCAGTCACGTGTGTGCAATGCACACCTCGCCGGGCATTAACGACCGATCACCGTGCCCGGCACATAGAATACTGGTGTGTCGTGACTGTCGCCCCGTTCTATACTCTCACTCGTCGATTGCGTCAGGCCCGCTGAGATCGTCGATGAAATCAGCCGGGATATTAGTAACCTCACACGATTCCAACGTCTCCCGCGTCTCCGCATCACTCTGCTCAGCGCACGACTCGCGCGTTGCATACCCGACGACACGCGTCCCAGCTACACGTGAGATTAGTAATCAGTCGTCGCGGTGTTTTTGACTGCCCACCGCAACGCAGCGGAGAGCTCGTCAATGCTCTCTGCACACTCAATCTGCCGCTTGTCCTGCTCATACACGTCACGGAGTGATGGGATTTCATCGCACGTGACATCATCAGACGGGCAAAACGCCCAAAACACGCATTCACCACCGTCACGGATAGTGAGAAACGGCACCAGGTCACCGTTTTCGTTCTCCCGGTATTCGTAGCAGAGCTCGATGCCAGAAGTAAGCTGAATCCACGCCGACTGTGAATTGTACAATTGGGATTTGTTGATGCTCGGTACTGACATCTCGATACTGGTACTACGGTCGTTCGCTGCGTTTCGCGTCATAGATTGTGTCACCTGAAGCACGCCGCCGGACTCGAACCGGCGCGAAGGCACCTGCCGCGCGTAACCACTGTGTTACGCGTCCTTGAGGTACGCAGTGCGGCGCGTCGAAGGATGCTGCCACATTCGGTGCATCTGTGTGTTTCCCACATCACGCTTCAATCTCTTCGTTGGGCTCTGCGTCCGCTGGATCGATGCCTGCGGCTTCGAGAATTTCGATCATCCGCTGTTCTCCGTATGTCGCACCGACTGACGTGTGGCACTTGGTGCATTCAGCGTCTATCGTCCATTTCCGCGGGTCGAATTCCGGAGCTTTCTCCCATATGAGTTTAATCGAATCGGTTAGGTCGGTGCTGCATCGTACGCATGCGTGTTTGGGGGGTTCGATGCCGTGGTCATCGAGAGTCGTTTGCTCAGACAGTGTCTCGCGGGCCCGGGTTACGCTCTCTGAGACCGTGCTTTGATCGCGTCGGGTCTCGTGGGCCCAGCGCGTCTGCGGCCACTTTTCTCGCTCGATGATATGATAATCAATCGCCTGCTGACGCGTCAATCCTTCAATGTACAGGTTCGAAAGCGCGTCATCGGGGTAGGTTCCGACAATATCGAGGAATTTCAGCGTCATGCGCATACTGTCGGTGACTGGCTGCCACTCGTATTCTTCCCCACGGCGGGTGTACCCGCTTGAATCGTACAGGAAGGCTTCTTCGCCGCATTCACAGCACGTGTAGGTAGTGCCGACTTGCGGGAGTTCATCATGCACTCGCCAGTTGTTTTCACCGGTAGCGCCGCAGTTGGGACACTGGACGTTTGCTTTGGTGTGTTGTTTAGCTGTCACCATTGTATACGGTTGTATGGGTCAGACCCATAATAAAGTATGGGCTAAACCCATATCTTTGAGTTGGTGGAGTGGATGTCGCAGATTGATTGACAATTCCGTGCGGACCGCCTAGTGCTGCACGTCCTGCAAAGCCCCTTGAACACGGTCGTCGTCGGACTCGGCTTCGAGATACCACTGCCGCCGGTCCCCGTCTTGATGGATCCGACTGAGCGTCTGCCGGGTGGTGTTCAACTGACGGGCGGCTTGCCGGTAGGAATCCCCGTCCTCAATCTCTTCGAGAGCGGCTCGAATATCCAGATACCCGTCTTCATCCGGGCCCGGAGTTAGAAGCGGTCGAAGGTACCCGTCTTCATTCCGTGTGAAGCCAACCGGGACTTCTCCCAACCACTTGCCTTCGCGCCGAGCGCGTTTGATGCCGGAGTTCACACGGCTGATGAGCTTCCGCCGTTCCTCTTCGGCTACAGCTGCGCTGATGTCTGCGATGAGCTTGCCAGTGCCGTCTGGTTTGACGGTGTCGGTCCACCCGTTTGTGATATTCACGATCGTCTCACTATCGGCTGCGACTTCGAAGAACTGCTGATAAATCGTCCCAAGTCGTGCCAACCGAGAGATTTCCCACACAACAACTCGTTCGTACTGACCGTCGTCGATCTCCTCGATGAGATCTTCAAACTGTTCACGCCTGGGGTCGCTACCTGACTGACTGAGGTCTACATACCATTCGATGTTACTAGGCTTGATACCGTTCTGCTCGCACCATTCTGTGATGTCGTCTCGTTGGTGTCGATGTTCCTGCTTGTCGGTGCTGCTTCGGACGTACGCGGCTACTTTCGCGGGATCTCTCATACAGGGCCGAATAAAGGTGAGATACGAATAAAACAGGAAAGTCGTGTACAGTCTGTACACGGTCACCTGACCGTATACAGGCACAATCGCTTCTATCCCTCTTTGCCGTCCAGATTCCGAACCAACTATGCCAGACTGCCGAGAAGCGATTAGGCAGCCTCGAGATCGTCTTCTAAGATCGGAATATCATCCCGTTCGTTAACCTCAATAGATCCTGCGGTAACATCAATATTCAAATCAAACGATTCGGCCGCATTTGAATCAGCACCGAAAGTGAACCCTTGAGGGATGTCCTCTTCAACCGGTTGATCGGCTACCTCTTCAGCGTCAGGAACATTGGAAGTTCGACTGAGGATCAATCAGAAAAATTCTCCGGGAATGTTCTCTCTCAAAAAGTGTTAACTACTCTGCATAGCCACTATGAGCCATGGATTACGTCAACGGTGAGGACGTAACGGACAATAAGCATCTGGCAGAGGCGATCAACGTAACGCGAGAGGGGAGCGCTCAACCCGGATCTGCTGGTTACGATGGGCCGGACAGTGCAGGGCCGGGACTGACGCTTCGTGATTCGTGCTTCCACGTGGCAATTGAGGAACTCAAAGAAATTCAGTCTGCACCACAGGAGAGTCAAGAAGAAATCGACCGCGTGTTGCGAATGCTCCGAGAGGAACAAAACGCGAACAACGATCGACGCGCTCGTGTTATGTCGGAAGCTCATGAGACTCTACAGGACGTGTGGGTGCCGCCGGAGTAGAGAGTTCCCAGTTGACCCTTTTCACTCTCAATTGGACCCTCACGTTTCACGCCATTTTCAGAGCATCAACGCGTAGCCTATGATTGTGAACAGCACAAAGAACAACAGCATCCACGGTGCGGAATGACGCACCCACGTTGTGAACACTCCCCGAAAAGTGGTACTCGCTGACTGCATATGGCTAAAAACCCGTCGGGTATTATTAAGCAACTAGGGTGGGGGAGTTCCCAGACAAGCCGATACACTCATAGAGGCACCGTTATTGTCGATCTGTTTGCGAGAATAGGAGATTTCATCCCTGAAACATCACTCTAAAATCTCGAGGTTCGGGTTTGAATGGATTGACCTCGGTCCTGAATGGATCCTCTTGGTACCTACAGTTCTGGTAGTGCAGATGAAAAACGATTTCTCTTGGCGACGGAAGAAAGCAAAATAATAGGGCCAGTATGAGTGGTTTAGTTGATGAGTTCGGATTCCAGTTACTGCAATTCATCGGGTTGAGTCTCCCCGCTGTAGCTCTCTACATGACTGTATTGACTGAAGTGTTTATGCGGCCGTTTGTTAAACAAATCCCGAATCTGGAGAGAGAAGGATCCGGAGTGAAGCTGACGCCGGAAAACATGGAGCACCAAACGGTTACGATTACAAATGCGCAATCGACGTACGAATTCATCGCTGCTGAACTCGCGCTTGGTATCTTGACATTTTCCGGGATCCTGGTAATTGGATCTGTCGTCCTCACTTCGAACTTGGTCTTCCTGACCGGTCTAGTTTTTGCTGCTATTGGATACATCATATTCGGGGTTTCACCCTTACTCCTTGCCTTCAAAACAATCCGAGAAGTCTCACAGAAGACGAAAGGAGACACATAGATCGACTCTTTGTCTCAAGGCTGAGCATTCTCAGCACCGGTGTCTTGATAACCAAGTAGTGACGGTTTTACACGTCACACGCACCTTTTTCCTCTCAACTCTACTTCACCAGCTTCGTATTGTTCACATAGGATACCAGTGTTCCGTAGAATTATACGTTCACCGTGAATTCGAGCACATATGCCGCGGCCGCCGCAGTACTCGGATGAGGAATTACTGGAAGCGCTTCGAGAGCTCGCTTCGAAACTCGACCGAGTTCCGCGGAAGAAAGATATGAATGAGTACGGGTCGCATGCAGCGCGGACGTACCAACTCCGGTTCGGAACGTGGAATGGTGCTGTTCAGGAAGCTGGGTTCGAACCGCGGTCGAAAGGCACGGGGTACGGTGAGCGGCCGGATGCGTGCCCGTTGTGCGGGAGTGAACAGACTGGGCTGGATTTCCACCACTGGCGATACGGCGAGAACGAGCAAGGATGTTATTTATGCCGCACCTGCCACGACGACGTGCATACTGGGGATGCCGGGACTGACAATCCGAACTGGCTGCTACACTGCATCGGTAATCTCGTTGCACTTCACATAGAATACCAGTACAGCGACGGTGATACGCTCGAAGAAAGTACTAGTGGTGATGTGGATACTGGTGGTATTGATGTTCGACGGGTTATCGATCGGTACAACCTGCCGGAAAATCCCGATCTCGTTGAGACGGCGATACAAATCGGTCGTGACTCGTGATCTGAGATCGGTGTGTCCCCGCTGCGGTTGACGTTGTACCGATGAGTATCTGTGAAAATCTAGAAGTAGTATGCTGACCGCACGATTCTATTGGTGGTGTTTAGATCTGAGGAAACATATTTGATGAGTCAGTATGACATCAGAATATGGAATTTCAACGCGTCAAACGATCCGGTCCATTCTCTCTCACAGTTCATTTACAACACGACGCTCCGTCCTGGAACGCTGACGCGGACTCGGAGCCAAATATAGATTTCACTGGTCCCGTGACCGGGGAATTACGACTTTCCCTTGAACACGATACTGCGTTCGAGTACCCCGTTGATTTCATTTTCAGTGCTCACGGAGAGTACTTGTCGTTTGATACGGTGACACGGTCGGTAACGGATACGTCTGAATTTCCAGTCACCGTTCCGTTCAAAACACACGCTGCGAACACGTGTGATCCAGTGACTATCAAAACCTCAGACGAGTGGTTTTTTTCGAAACCCCGTGTTCCATCTGCTGATCTCGTGGTGAGCTACACAGCGATTCTCTCCTCGCTCAATGACACCGCGGTAAAACGTGCAATCGAAGAGTACTACGGTGCCGGACTACATCAGACGCAACTCCGCGGCGAGCACCCGATCGCCTCACTCTTGGACTACGAGCAATACGTTTCTGTCCTGGATTTCTTGTACGAGCATGGTGACTATGATTCGCTATCGTACTCGATCAACGAACCTCGGTCAATCAAAAAACGAGTTATCGATCCGACCGGTGCGTTTCGAGCTGCTTCGATACCGGAATTAACAGAGAAAGTCGAAACTTACGCTACACAGGAGCATTTAGAATCGGTTTCGGTACAGGATGTGGTTCGAGAGGCGTTGTTCGATGCATGGGGTTTCGATCCATGGGATGAGGAACACGACGAGACCCTAGATCTCCGCCCGATTGATGAGTTCATCTCGCACTTTGACCTCTCACAACAACTTCAAGATACGCTCTCAGACGAGAACACTGCACACATCGTCACAACGTACTACGCATCTGACCGATCGGAAGCAGAGATGCCAATCACACCAAGTGACGTGACTGGAGCCGTAACTGAAAGTGAGTATGATTCGGAGCGCGATGATGCAGTCTGGCTCTCGTTAGGGGATCCAGACACGCGGATCCCTGCACTCGCACCTCTTGTTCCAACCGCAATTGATCGTGGTGACGATACGGTGATCGCGCATTTTCTTTACTCGCTTGCAAACTCAATTGAGGGAGAACACCGGAAGAACAAGAACTGCTCGTCGATTTACCACGCATCCGCGGAGTTATTCGAACAGTCCGACTTCAGCCGCAAAACCGCAGTCGGAAAAGAAGCGGTCATACGATCGCACATTCAACGTGGATACCCGTACAAATCTACGGCATCTGTACAAGCATTCGAGTGTTACGATGCAGCTACACGAGTCTACGAAGAGTATGAATCAGAACTAAACAGGAACTCTGCGACTCCTGAGTTCCTACACGCGACGGAACAGGCGTTGAAAGCGGTGATACGGCAGATGCGTAGTGATGGTGATACTGAAACCGCGGTAGCGCGTGCTAACCAGGTGACTGACCGGATTTCCGAGACTGTAGAAGAGTTCGACTCGTACGGAACGGTTGCGAAGTTCAGGGCATGGAAACACGGGATCCACGCCGCGAACGCGGTCAACAACGGGTCATTCAAGCAAGCAGATGCACATCTATCGCAATCAATCACACACTTCCGTACGTCGAACGAGGAAAACCCGCGATCACCGATTGGTGAAGATCCCGTGTTCACGGTGTTCGCCGCGGAACTACAGCAAACAGCTGTCACTGGGTTGCTTGCTGAAAGTGACGGGCGGTTCGAAGATGCTGCGGAGCAGTACGCGAACGCTGCAGGCGAAGCTGACAGCAAGTTAAATACGACTGGTGTTGCAGACACGTACCGTGCTTGGGCGCGCACCGCTGAGGCGAAAGCAGCACTCGTTGCTGGGGACATTGATACGGCAGCACAAACCGTCTCAAACATCCAGCATGATGGTGTGGATATTGCGTTTGCTGAACTATCGAAACTTGAGGTACTGATAACGTTGTTAGAAGAGTACCGTGACGGGTCGGCTCGGGATCCGGACGGTGTACGGCGTGCGTTTGAGGCTGCGGATGTCTCGGTAACACCGGAGAAGTACACGCTTCAATACGATACGGAGTATACGGCTGGGTATTCGTTGCTCTTGTCACGGCAACGGTCGAAGGAGTTGGGTTTGGATGCTGGTGAGAACACAGAGTTCTTCCGGTTGATCAAAGATGCGATCACACCGACCGGACTGTCAGAAACAGAGACTATGGCAACGGAGAGTGCGAGCGATGGTGGGGTGCAATCTGAACGCACGGACTCGACACCGCCCAGTACATCCCGGTCCACATCTACGTCGCCGTCTACGGCAGGGACTGTTGATCGTGAGTATACGGAGACTGCACGGCTGCAGCGTGATCCGGAGTTTCTCCAAACGGTTCGTGAAGCGTATAATGAGCGGTGTGCGGTGTGTGGAACTCGACGGGAAACACCGGATGGACGACCAGAAGTTGAAGCAGCTCATATTAAATCGGTTAGTGACGGGGGGCCGGACGCGTTAGAAAACGGGCTGGCGTTGTGTCGGTTGCATCACTGGGCGTTCGACAATGGCTGGCTCGCTGTTGATGATGAGTACCATGTGCTTGTTCGTGAAGTTCCGGAGAAAGACGGGTATGCAGAGTTCGCAGAGTACGGTGGTGACCCGCTTCACGTTCCGGATGACCCGAATGCGAAGCCGTCACTATCTTTCACCCGACATCATCGTGAGAAACACGGATTCGAATAGCCGGGAATCTCGACGTATTCCTATTCATAGTAGCTCACGGCTCTGCGAACGAGTTGACTACCGATGATCGAATTTGAAGTGGTACTTCTGGTAGAATACGTCGTGGTCATTGTCGATCCATTGGCGGAGTTCTAGATCCGTGATGAATCGTACGTCGTGTTTTTCAACGTACGATGGTGTGAAGTTCGAAATCACGAGCATCTGCGTATCGTGCTCATCCCACTCATCCGGGATTTCCGTGTACGGTTCTTGCCCAGAGTGATGGAATCTGTCACCGGGTTCTAGCGACTGCCAGTCGCTGACTTTTTCGGGGTACGATATTCCCTCGTCTGACCCTTCGTTGAAGATTTTCTCGTTGTATGCATCGTCAACGTTCTGGATCCCGGCCCGCGATCGAAGTTCGAGTTCTGGGAGAACAAATTTCACTTCAGCGAAGTACACCACACCATCCCGGACAAATACCACATCGATCTCCCGTTCATTCGGTCCAGGGAGCGTACAGCTGTGGTACGATTCAATGTCATTACTTCGTAGGTATTCGTGGACTTTCCGTTCGAATTCCGGTGCCCGTTTCTCGCCGTTAATCCGGTCAACCACCCGTTTGTTACTGTCGTGTGATCGGTTGTGGAGCAAGGGGAACAACTGGAATTGTAGGATGAATACGAGTTGGTCAGGGTACAGGATCCGGGTGACGGTGCGCTCGTGCGCCGGGCGACCGGGCTGCAACTGCATTCTCTGTGTCCCAGTGATCTTGAAGAATAACGGGTGCGCATCGATGTTTTCCGGGCCCATCAGGATCTTGTCCTTGACAATCGGCCACTCAGAACCGAACACATCTTCACCACACTGGTCGAACGTGCGTTCACGCATTGAGGCTGGCCGTAGATCGTGTTTCCCACTCGCTTTCAGTTGTTGCTGGACTCGTGGTGCTTTCTCAACACGATCGAAGAGTTCTCGCATATCGAAGATCGTAACAGTGCTTGGGAAATTCGTCGAGAAAAGTTGCTGTGCGTCTGGATCAAGCGAGGTTGCGAACCCAAGACTTGTGATCAAATCGAACCAGGCATCTCCAAAGTCGTACGGTGTTTCGATGTCGTCTGTGTCTGTCCGGTCAAATTTCCGTATGGCTTCCCGTGTTTCGAGGAAATCTTCACGGATTTCTTCCCACCCACCGATTGTACTCCGCAGACACCTGTCCATGCAGAACCAGTATTCAGACTCTATGAATTCGTGGTTTCCGAAGAATGAGGTCCAATTCCCGTGTCCTGGAGAGATTTCAATCGGAACACGGAATTCCTGCTTTACTTGTTCTAGCGTGATGATTAACGAGATACCTTTATTCAGAACATCACTGACGCGCTGTTCAAGTTCTTCGTGTCCATCGTTGTTATGGATGATTTCGTCAGTGAACAAGTCATCTTGCTGGTATACGCGTTGTATCAGTAACGCAGGGTAGACGAATGCGGTGTAGTCCAATCGATTTTCTTGTGTGAAGTTGAACGCTGCGTTATTTGCTTGTCGTATCAACTCGCCGATTATCTGCGGAGCACCGAACTCTTCAAGCAGGATTAGGATGTTTGTCGCGTTTAGAAACCGGTCTTGGATAATGCGTGTTTTCTTTTGAATCTCATCTTGGTCTGCTACAGGGAGCCCGCAGCCTTGCGGGCAGAAGAGGTATTCCTCTTCTTGGTCGTATGCGAGCGTGTGGTTACATTCCGGGCACGGCATTTTCTGAAGGTTGAGGTGTATAGTGGATATTACGGCGTGGCGGTGCTATTGAATACGATTTATTGTCACAGTCAATATGTATTTTGCCACGATTCATGATGCTACGTCGTTAACTGGGCCTACGGCCCCGTGAGTTTGATGAGTCTCCAAGAAAGGGTTGACAACCAGATGAGCGGTACAAGGAAGAGGAAGATTAGGATCTGGTCTGTGGATCCAGTGACGATGTAGTACGCGATAAAGAAATAGACTGCACTTCCGAGAAGTAGGTTGATGGCGGAGATAATAAGCCCGGGAGTGAGGACGCCAGCGGCGAACACATCTTCCAGCATCCGAGTGAAGATCTCCTGCCGTGACTTGTTCTGCCACCTGCCTTTTGAGTACTTCTTCCCGGTAGTTTGAACAGTTTCTTTGATCTGTGACAGTTCGTAGTACGCGACACTGGCTGAGAATGTCGATACGACCACGATCGGTAACAAGACCCAGGAGCCGGTTATCGTATACAGGTACGCGATGCTCGCTACCGTCCAGAACGCCATTAACGGGTCACCTTTACTGGCAGCGGTAGCGTAGTCCTTCGGCATAAAGATTCTACTGCTCTCATAGTCCAACGCACTCAAGATAAACTTCGGGTGCGTGACCCATTGTTGGTATTTTAGAGTGAGTCTTAATACGTGGACACGAAAAACAAGGTGTGTAATGTTCGAAACCTTGGCTGCGGTTGCGGTTTTCGTTGCTGGGGTTCTCGCTCAGTACCTTTTTTCATTGATTGATAAGATCCTGTTCTATCTGTTCAGGAGCCGGTGGGAGAACAGGGGTGCGTTGCAGGACTGGTATGATGACGTGGAACAGTGTTTGAACGGTGTCCAATACGCGTGGCACCACGCAGGAGATACTCCGAGTCAAACTGATCGGAAGCATACGGTCCAGCACGTCGATATGAATATTGAACGGTTAGAGGAATTCCGGGATCACACGAATGCCTCTCCTGAACTCCAAGACGCGATTAACAACCTCTCTGCTCGGTGGCGCGATAACCGGGATGATATTTTGAATTCTCACAACACCGTGACGTTTTCACTCACCGATGAGCTCCTGAATCACGAGGTCGAAGCGGTACATGAGGTTGTTGAGAATGATCGTCCGTCGTCTCGCCGTGCCAATACGAGAGCTACTGTTTCTGAGGCCTACCGGAGAGCACGGACCCGGGTCAGGGGGCACCTGTCGACGTATTTCCCTGCCAATATTCGATCGAGACTTGACGATCATCTTACGGAAGATGAGATTCGGAAAGTATACGAGGGTGATAGAAGCTTACTGGTAAAGCGGGAATCGTACACTGAGATATACGAGTTCAACCGCGACGGTACGTTCACGAAATACCTGTTCCTCATTGATCTTTTATCTCGACCGGTATCTGAATCGCTCGGTGTTTCGGCTGGGGTTACAGTTAGCTCGAAAGCGATTTGTGGGGCGATCGATGATTCGTCTCGTGTTAAAGTTGTCTGGGGTGACCTTGTAGAGGATGGTGAATTAAATCGTGACGCTCTCCATCGAACGGCCGATGAGACGGGTGAGGTTAGTGAGCAAGAAGTAGAGGAAGAAACCGTATAGCTGCATCTGGTTATGATCGTGCGGGAGATCATTGCCTGTTGGGTCGAATCTATGTACCCGGGATTCGGTTCGCTGCTTCAAAGTGCATCATTGGGATGGCCGTCTACATTCACGTCTGATCCCATAGAAATTCGAGCAGAACACATGCGGTCCGCAGGGCTGCAGTTACGCATTACCTCGATTCGGACATGCCGGCTGATATAGTTTCTAACCTGCTTGACGTTTGGAAGCGGACGCTCTGCGCCGTTTACGACTCTATGTCTGAGTGGGAACCTTGAGTTACGCCGGGAGTACTTCGATTACCCCCAGCTAGTGCTGTAGGCCGTACAACCTTGGTCGTTCTTCCAAGCAACGGGTGATCGTCCGTGGACTGGTGTTTAGAAATGCCGCAGCTTTCCGCTTCGACATGCTGCTCTCATCGTCTCGGACTAGCTCAAGCGTAGCACATACTGTGTCGTAGTTCTCATCCGGAACTAGTTCGCCATCTATTGTAGTGAATCCGAGAGGCGGGCGACCACCGGAATACTCGTAATTTGCCCACCACTCAATGTCTTGCTTGTCTGCCTCTCGCTGCCGTGCGAGTGCCGCGTGATCTGAGAGTGTGAGTGTCTTCAGCATCCCGGTAAATTGGTCGTTTGTTGGATCCATCATGTGGACGTTACTACCGGCTGGATCAGCTTCGATGATGCCGATCCGAATACTGTGAGGCGCGAGAATTTCGCGGAGCAGATCGAGCCGATCGCGGATCTCACGGTGCTCATGCCCGAGGTTACGGAATCCGTCGATACACACGATCTCGCAGTCAGTCTCCGGGTCACCGACAACGGCCTGCAGATCCTCAATAATCGCATCAAAATCCGTATCGAAAA
>LFCJ01000934.1_pt1 | contig 19428 bp, 27 predicted proteins | sample 643141 | NCBI WGS metagenome assembly LFCJ01 (sample SAMN03766243, study PRJNA286221) | soda lake metagenome | biome: soda lake; feature: Kulunda steppe; material: water; isolation source: sample B1-Br-g2 brine of Lake Bitter-1 | place: Russia: Kulunda steppe | collected 2010-07
AACAGCACCACACGCTCCACCAAGGCCGCCACACGCCAAGTTTGGGGTGGCTTCAAGCAAGTGGGCAGGCCCAAGTCACTCAAGCGGTCTGCGTTCCCAAAGCTTCCCCAGCAGCTCCCAGTGCACCCTAGGGGTTCTGCATGCATGACAGGAGCCGTTGCTCTCTTGAGCAACTATTCTCCTGTCACAATGAAGCGCAGCAAGCAGAGGGCTAAGCAAGTAGGCCGGCGTCCCAATCCCAAACTATTTGCCATTGATGTTACCTCAGTGCCACTCTTCACTCCAATGCCTATGCCATTCCCTTTGCCTATTCCCACTGCTCCGTCTGAGCCCCAAGCAAGAGCCGCTTACTTGAAGGAATGGGTGCCCCATGCCCCTACCTTCCGCCAACGCACACAGCCCTGGCATGCATTGCGAGCTGCCACATGCACGGCTTCAAGCGTTGCTTCTTTGCTAGGAGTACTTCCTGACGATAGGAGTGAGCCTTTCCGTGCTATGTTTGGTGATGGGGAGAAGCAGCCATCCAGTGATGTGTTTGCCATGCAGTGGAGTGTTTGGCACGAGATGAATGGTGTTGCATCAAACTTGCTTGCAAGCTTTCCAAAGGTCAGCGGAAGCACTGCCACCAAGCTAAAATTAAGCGTCCCAAGATAAGTGCATGCCCTTGAGCAAGGCTTACTATTTGTGTCCCCAAGGAGCCCATTCGTGCAAGGCACTGTTTTTGCTGCACCCACTCCTCAATATGCCATGGCAGCATCCCCAGATGCATTGTTGATAGGCGATGGCGCTTTCAAAGCTTAGTTGGAAGTGAAGTGCACGTGCCCATACATTGAGAAGGATGATGGAAGAGGTTGGGTGGTCTCCCTTCAAGCGTGCTTTTGGCGATGAAAGCATTCCTGTAAGGCACTTTGAGCAGTGCCAAGTTCAGATGGCGGCTGCCCATGTCAACCCCTACTTATTCGTTGGTTTGGATAATGACGCCTGCAAGGTCATCTGTGTGCCGTTTGATCAAGAATGGTTCATGCAAATGTCTGCCATGCTGAGCCGCATCTTGCTCGCAGCCGCACCTCTGGCAGGCAAGCGGCCAGACTTCACACACAGAATTCATAATTACAATTGAGTTGCCGAAATTTTGTTCAAAAGTGTTTTGTTCAAAAAAGTATGCTCGAAAACTACTTCATTATAGAATGAGACAGTCTTCCGAGACTGGTTCCCTGTCGAGCGCTCAGATAGCTCGGAAAAATGCTGCACACTTTTACCAAGTTAATAATGCATGAGAACATGAAAGCATACAGTATTTAACAGAAGATGGAAGAATACAATTCCTATTGGCGGCGAGTCAAGGCACTTTGCAACCAGCTCCATCAAGGCCTCAGGCAGCGGCCAGTAATGGTTGCCCATTTCAATCACCATTTCCTTAGTGACCCCCAATTGATCTTGGACTGGTCGTATGTCCTTGATCTTCTTGATGAAGATCAGCTGCAAGAAGATCAGCTGCAAGAAGATCAGCTGCAAGAAGATCAGCTACCAGAACCCAGCCTTCTCACGTCTGACTGGAGATTGAGTGCGTCATCTGCCATCGACAGGTGCAGCCACGGGTCATCATCTCGCTTCAGAAAGCACGTCACCCTTGACTGCCTCCACTTGGTTGCATGCGCATCTAGGCGGGCAGATTCGAAGCCTGGCATGCATCTCTTCTGTTCTCACTACTCAGTTGAACAAGAGCAACTGCCATGTGTGTGTGTGTGCGTGTCTATGTAGCTTGCTGGACAACGCATGGAAACAGGAGTTGCACCGGCTGCACCACGGCACTGCTCAGCTGCAAACCTTCAGGCTGCAGCAAGCACAGGCAGCCAAGCAGAGGGAAAGCTTGGGCTCTGGGCCCAGCAGCCCTGGGCAGCACCAAGGAGATGAGCAGGACCCTGGCCTTGGGCAAGCTCATGAGCAGCACTGCCATGCGCATGTTAATGAGCAGCACGAACAGGACCTTGGTCTGTCACCACTCTGGGATGTGCTCAGCAATCCATGCGTGCATGCACTGATGTCTGCCATCCAGTGGCACACCACACCTTCTGGCCAGCGCTTTGCTCTGCACGCGCTTGACCTGTCAAGGTCAGTGCCAGTTGGCTGCACCCTACATGTGTACTGGGTGCACTGCAACTGCGTGTGTATGCGTGTATGCGCGCGCGCGTGTGTGTGTGTGTTTGTGTGTCTGTGCGCATGCATTTGTGCATGTTGTTGTGTGCATGCAGGCGTGTAGCGAGTCCAGGGATACGCCGTACTCAAGTATTGCCCAATCTTTGCAGAGGTAGTACGTGCTTTGGTGTGAGGTTGTGCCTGGCCCCTGCCTTGCTCTCCTACGAGGACGCGCCTTGTGCGCCGAACTTGAGTCGTTGCAAGTACACCTGCATCAAAGGACTGCCAAAGTAAGCGTGTTGTGCACAAACAATTTTGGTTGTCTAGGTGCGCCCGCGCACTGGGAAGCGAGCTTTTGTCTACAGAGGTGCAGTTTCAAGCCAACAAGGACTCCCTTGTATCCTCCAGCAATCCCTATCCTAATTATGCGCGCCTGTGGGCTTTCAAACAGCACCAGAGAGAGAAGTAGGTGCTTTCCAGCTGTTGAATGCAAGATGCATGCCAATACGCACACACACAAGCCTTGAAGATCTTTCTCTTGCCGCCCATCGTTGAGAATGCACGCAAGCTTTACCACAGGTTGTGGCATCCTTTGATCCACAATCCACAGAAAGTGTGAAGCACATTGCCTGGAAATTACTAGTGCACATTGACTGGCTACTGCTCATTGATTGAGAATGTCATGACTGTTACATGGCATGCCACAGTGGAAATGTGCAGACTCCAATCAATGGATACTTACGCTTGAACTTCAGGGAAATGGGTCCCTGTTTGCCAGGCCAACAGATTGAAGGCGAATGCAAAGGTGTGCAAGCTACTCGCCAGGCCATGGCTGACAAGGAAGACTTTTGCATAATATGTGGGCTGTCATTGTTTGTATAAAACAGCACATAACACTCTCTTGCGTCCCTGCTCATGAGCCTGTGTGTATTAGCCTGTAAATATTGCTTGTGTGTTTTTTGTGTTATGACTGCCAGTGAGGTAGCCAGCAGGGAAAACTCCATGCACGCCCCACACACTCAGATGATGTGCTCATGTGCCTACCAACAAAAGCAACCTGTCGCATACTCTCTGACTAAGTCTGTGCATGCATACTCGTCTCTTAGCCAGACAGAAAGAGAAGAGGAAAGAAAGAAAATAAAACAGGAATGAAAACAACTTTGTAGCATCTATTCCTGTGCCTCGGACTGAGGCTTGGAGCGTGGTGCCAAAAGGTAGAGACTAACTCAACCACCCTCAAACAACTGCTTGGTAAAGCTTTGCTCAAGGTGTCAAGGTTATGATCAGCCGCCAGCCTGGACATTTGTGCTGCTCACATTTCTAGGACAGGCCCTTTGGAAGGGCACTCCACAGGGACCGCTTGCTTGTGGATGCCGCTTGTTGGCAAGTGCGGCAAAGCATCACGCACTGCACTCCTCACAAGGCTGTTGCTGTGTGATGCCCCTGATCCCTTGCTGTTCCCTTGCTCCTTGGGCGCTGGCGGCACAGCTGCAGCGTTTGTCTGCAGCCAGTTGGATGCCGTGTCGGGCTGGGAGATATGGGAGCTAGAGCACGTGCGCAGAGTGGAGGCCATGCAGCAGCAGTACTGCGGGCCGGATGGGGCTCTGCTGGTGAGTTTTGATGAAACGCCTGCGTGGTTACAGGGGGCTGGCTTCCAAATGGCCAGCGCAAACATGCAGCGATGGCAGGTGCCCTTCTTTGCCTAGGGCTGCTGCTCTCAGGCTGCAGACATCCATCTTAGGGTTTGACTGAACTACAACTCCTTTGTTCTTGGCGGCTTGGTGCTGTCAGTGGTCAGAAGGGGTCATACATATATTCCATCACGCAGGTGCTCGTTCCATGCACGGCTCAACCTGGTGCTGCGTATGCTGTCCACAGGTTGTGCATCCACTTAGCAGATGCTCATTCCATGCACGCCTCGACCTGGTGCTGCGTATGCTGTCCACAGGTTGTGGACAGGTGGGGATCAGGGCACGCAGCTCAGCTGGATGAGGCGCTTGCAAAGGTGAGTGCGCTGCCTGTGCTTGTGTGTGCCCTGCACCGCCTCTAGGCCTGCTACCGGTCGTCCAAACTGTATGAGTTGTGCACCAGAGGACAGGGCGAGACAGCAGTGGGTGCCAGCACAGTGCCGCGCCCTGCTTTTCGGCTGGTGCGCACAGCCCTGCGAGTTCGATTAAGTGCACTGCCTTACAGCTTGAATGGTGCACTTCCTGGACAAGGAGCCTGCGAGTGCTCCAACAGGACCATGCTCATGTGCACATGTGTGTGCGCATGTGTGTGTGTGTGCCTGATGTCTTTCAACACAAGCGCATGTGTGTGTGCATGTGTGGTTTGTGCAAGGACATGCTTCCATAGATCTTTGTGTACATACACATTCTTTTTGTGCATGCCTCCAAAGGCCTTCACCAGAAATCGACATCGTCAACTTAATCACGTTGAATAAGGTGGAAAGGAAAGGGGGCGTTCACCAGAAAACTAAAGGCCAAGGACCTGATCTGAAGCTGTTAACTCCTGCAATGCTGGCATGCTCATGGGCCTAATATAACGTGCCTACGCTTGCCACCAGACTTGCACAAGCTCATGCACAAATTGCAGGGAATGGCGGAGGCTGTTCCACGCCCTTACACGCTCCTCTACGCTGCACACACGAGGCCCACTTTGCAGAGTACTGCAGCCTGTGTGCCTTCTACACTGCACAAACAAGGCCCACTTGTGCATGCGCCCGCGCAGGCTGCAGCGCCCTGCAGCATGCACACACGCCGCAGTACTTTGCTGCAGCACGTGCACACCTGTGCTGATGTAGGATGCAGTGCTCTGCGCTTTGCCATGTGCGGGTGCCCACGCAGGCCAGAATGCTCCGCCAGGCACACAATGTGCAGCATGTGATGGTGCTGCTGCTGGGGCAGAGCTTTGAGCAGCAGCTGGCCCGGGCACACCAGAGTCAGCAGAGGTCCCCGTGCCAACAGGGAGTGCAGGCAAAGCTGAGCGCACGCTGTGAGTCGCGCACACTGCGTGCGTTGTGGGCGCTTGCATGGATGTGCTGACTGCGCACCATTGTCGCACCCTGCAGCCCATAAGCAGCCTGGCCCCATCGCACAGCATCTTTCCCCAATACCAGCGCACCATCAAGCAGGGCCGGAGATGTTGGCTTCGGGCTCTGGGCGGGTGTGAACGTGTGCGTGTTTGCACGGTACAAGCCGGACACCAGTTTTGCCGCACAGCGCTCGGTGCCTTGCTACAGGAAGGTGAAATGCAAGGCCGAGGCAAAGCACTGAGCGTGTGATTCAGGAAGCGCGTCAGATTTGGGGCCCCGGTGTGCTTGCATCTGATACTCGTGCAAGCTTGATCTGTGCAGGCCTTGACCTTGGTGCCCCAGGCCCCTGTTTGCGAGCGCTGCTGCTGCCCAACCCATTACTCAGCAGGCGGGGTGGGCACCAACCACCAACTCCCATCGCTTACTCAACCAGGCATCCGCACTGTCCCACAGGGCATCAAGCCAATGCCTGCCAGTGCACACCGACTTGATGCCTTGTGGGACAGTACATAGGCCCGATTGCAAACGGTTGGCAGGTGTATGCGAGCACGGACACACGCGCACATGCATGCGCGCACACACACACGCACGCACACACGCAAACACGCCTCTGCACACGTGCCCGCACATATACACGCGTTCAACACATGCGTACAACACGTGCACACACACACTGCCTGCACACACACGCTGCAGCTGCTGGTCGGCTCGGGCTTGCATGTATGTCGTGCAAGATTAGGCTGGGTGCGCATTGGCTTCGGTGTTGCACACCCACGCCTGCACGCGCCTCTGCTGCAATGGTGAAATTACGCTATTTAGGGCAGCTCAGACACGTGCAATTTCCCCGGCACAAGGGTCTGGGCTCCGCGCTTGCATCCGCGGACCCACCTGCATCACCAATCCACGACCATCCGCGGCTTGTTCGCACCGCCACAAAATCAGCGTTGTCGCAAAAACAGCCCTATTGCGCCCCCTTTGTCCGCTACACTGGTTATTGCACCGTTGGCCAGTGGAGACGCGTACCGCCAGCAGGGTTAGCGTGCTAACCCACTCCAACCAACTTTTATTCCTGACAGGGCGTCAAGTCGGTGTCTGCCAGTGGGGCCAGGCTGCTAGCTATGCAGACTCTGGACCTGAAGGTGGCGGGGCGTGCTGTGTGGGGCAAGCGCAGGGGCAGGGGCAGGCGCAGCAAAGGCTGGCCGAGGTTGGAGAGTGGCATGAGCGTGTGGCGACCCTCACTGGCAGGCGGAGCATCCATGTACTGCAGGTGCGGGGCGGCTGCTGCCTGCAAGCAATCCTTGCTTGTGAGATATTTTGTGGGTCACTTGTGCATTGCGTCCTCCCTTGCTATACTTGGGATGCTGGATGGACGCAGTCAAAGATAACAGGCGTAATACAACACCAGCAAGGGTCTGGTGGTGCTGCCTACAGCATGTTGCTACCCACTCAGGCTTTTGACGGGGCAAGACACGGGCCGCTGCTTTGCCACACAGCCAGGTGTGCATGCGCCTAGTAAGGTTGCGCACTTTACCAGGTGCTTTGTTCCCCCTTCACTCCTCTCACATTGCAGCATGTGTTTTGTACTGATGCCTTGTCAGCACCAATTGGACGCGCGCTCCAACCCGCACCAATCGGGGTGTGCCTTTTTCATTTTCCTTCCTGGACCCATCCGAAAGGGAAGAAGACGCCCTTGCACCTAGCTAGGGCACGCGCCCGCCTTCCCCTCTGTGCCTCATCCTCTCCCTCTTCTCCCATTTGGTGCTGACAAGATGCGGACAAGGTACCCCCAACAAGGCATCAGTGCCCCAGCAAGGTGTCAGTACAGAGCATTTGCTTGCGTTGTATGCCTGCAGAGAACTGCAGCTGTCAGCGTGCAAGCTCAGGCCCACACAGCAGAGGATGGGCAGAAGAGGGTGAAGCAGGAGCTGGCGATTGTGGGACTTGCTCGGTGGGTGGTGGTGACCATGTGCGTGTTGGGACAGATGGTACACATGTCTGCACAGTCAGGGGAGCTGGTTGTTGGCAGCAAGCCTCTTGTTGTGCCGTGCTCATGGGCCTTGCTTGGTGGGGAGTAGCACTGATTGAAGGGCAACAATTTTATGTTGTGGGATGGCCATGAACCTTTCTCAGGGTGGGTGGGATGGTTGCGGGCACTGCTTGTTGGCAGATGGTGACAGCAAGCGCAGCATTGTGCTGCGTTGTGCACCAATGGCTGGCTGGCTAAGGGCAGCTAAACTTTGCTTGCAAGCGCGGACGAGTGCATCTGCCTCATGGCAGTGAGGGCGCCTCAGTGGAGTGCGTCTGCCTCATGGCTGTGGAGACTCCACTGGGAGCGCATCTGCCTCATGGCAGTGGAGACTCCACTGCACTCAGTGCATCTGCCTCATGGCAGTGAGGATGCCTCCCTGATGGCCAGACACAAGCAAGCAGGACGCACCTGGCAGTCAGGAGTGCTGTCGGTGAGGGTATGCCGCAGCCGCCGCTTTGGTTAGACTGTTTTATGGCTTGTAGCGCGCGACAGACGTGCAGGGGAGGCAGGCAGGTCCCCTGGATGTCTCGTTGGCCGCCCTTGCAGAGCCTGGTTTTATGCGGCAGGTGCCAACAAGCAGCACGTAATTTGCGCATGTCTTGGGGTGGCTTGCAGGACCCAGCCCCAGCACCCCCTCCACCCCTGCTCCACCCCCAGATTTTGTTGCTGCTCCTGGGGTCTCATGGGGTCATGCGCAGCCCCTAGGCGTTGAAGCTCTCCTGCCGCCCCTCCTGCGTGTCACGCCCTCTCCAGTACATTGTACCATGTGTCATCATGGCACCACAACCACGGAGCGGCTTGCACCATTTCACATCTGCAGGTCCCCTTCCGGAGGGCTGCTCAGGGCCCCTGCACCCGCCTCCTGTGGCGGTTGCCAGGTGTTGTCCAGCACCGGCGTGGATGTCGTGATGTGTGGGCCGCGCCTGATGGCATTCCTCGAGAGCGGCATGGCGCCCCACCTCTGCTCTGAAGAATCCAGCATGGTTGGTTTTCAAGCCTGCGGCCCGGGGGTGGAAATCCGCCTCGAAGGCTTGAACATCGTGGACTGGCAGGACTGCGTGCCCGCCTCCTCCGGTGAGCCGGGGCACACACACACACGCACACACATGCAAGTTGCACAGACACACACAGCATGCGCGCACACGTACTTACACATGCAACCATGCACACGCAGCACGCACACACGCGCGCACACACAAACGCACACTTGTGATTGTGCACTCACAGCACGTGCGCACACACATATACGTGTGCACATGCACTCTCTGGCGCGGCCCACACAGCCCTGGCACATGGGTGAGGGTGACCTGTCCACTGGCTGGCTTTGGGGCTGAACGGCAACCACCTGTACGAAAATTGGCCTGTCACTGTCAACCATTTTCATGCTCTCCTATGTGATCACACATGCACACACTGCATGTGCGCGCGCACGCACAAACACACACACACACATGCAACCATGCGCGCACAGCATGCACACGTGTACACACACGCACACAACACCCATACACACATGTAACACATACACGCACACAAACGTGCCAGCTCGCACATTCACCTCTCGCCTTGTGAGCTGGCAGGCAAACACATGCGCACTGCACAGCAAATTGCATGCACGCCTGCATAATGAACAGCTCACCCCCAAGGAACCGATCACTTTGCATGCATGCCCAGCCTCAGCATCCTGCAACAGCTCAATGAAGGATAGGTCTGCATGTTTGGTCCAAGCTACAAGGTCAGCCATGACCAGACCAGCCATCAGACTGGGTGAGATTCCTGCCCTGCAGTGTAACGCCTGCAGAACCGCAGCATGAAGCCGCCGTTCTGCAGCACCTGGTGGCCGTTCGGCATTGAGTGGCGGCTTTATTTAGTAGCGCACGCGGCTGCAACACAGCAGCTGATGTAACAAGGGCCCTGAGCAAGTGTGTGTCTGCCTATGATATGTCATGCTGCCTGCATGCATGCTGCAGGTGGTGCCTCTGACGCCCACCTGGCCATCGCTGCAGCGTCGCTGCTCAAGCATGATCCCCACCATGAGACTGCAGCAGAAAGGCGGCAATATTTTGACAAGCTCCACACGCGCCACCAAAACCTGGTCACATTTACATCACAACTGTGAGTGGGGTGCTCGTCTGCCTCCCAGCCTTGCCCCTCATGTGCAAGCGGCCTTGTGCAAGCGGCCCCTCATGTGCGAGCGGCCCCTCATGTGCAAGTGGCCCCTCATGTGCAAGTGGCCCCTCGTGTGCAAGCGGCCTTTCATGTGCAAGCGGCCTTGTGCTAGCGGCCCCTCATGTGCGAGCGGCCCCTCATGTGCAAGCGGCCTTGTCCCTCATGAACAAGCGGCACACGTGCCGCCTAAGCTGAAATGTTTTTTCCCGTAGTTGGTCTCTCATGCACACATCCACACGCGTGCACAACTTGCATGCGCCACAGCAGGTGTGCTTGCATGCCCATACCTGTTACAGCCAGGTGGCAGGCTCTCTCCATGCATGACAACAACTTTTCTGTCAGCTCTTTTGGCGACACGGAGCAGCATGCCTTGTTGGTCTTTCAGACACCAGCCCTGGTTTTCAAAGAGCTTGTAGGCACTAATCACGCCCACCCAATTTTGCTTGAAAGAAAAAACATCACCAGGAAATGACACCAAGAAGTATGGCATCATCGTGCGTAGAATTGCACAAACTCCAGCCCAGGTCCATCATCATGAAGGAAAGCCCCACGTATGCGTGCCTGGTGGGCGCAATGTGCAGAAAAAAGGAAATGCCAAGTATTCGCCCAGGAGCCGTTTGCCTGGCTCTTAAAGGTAGCTGGATCTGGGCGGAGCACTGCAGGTGGGTGAATGCAGTTGGAGGAGCACAACCTGCACATGGAGAAACAAGGAGAGGCACTAAAACTCCAAAAGCTCTCGGAGCAAGGAATGGTGCCAAAAGATGTATGACAGTATTGAAAGAGGAGAACCTGCTCTGATGGGTGGGGCGTGCGTAAGCATGTGCGGGCACCACAGTTGAAAATGCTGGGATCCTGCCTTCAGGAGCTGATTTGATCTCCATTGCGCAATCCCCTGCTGAACCCCTTGTGTCAAATGCTGGGGTTAACGTTACTTCTGCCTGGTTGTTTTGGGAGGGGCTGCTGTTCCTTGGCTCTGGCTCTGTCTGAGGCAAGCCGAATCAAGTCTTTATCTTTCGTTATGTCATCAGTTGTAGCCATGTGTCAAATCTCTGTTCTAGTGGCAGCCATGTATCAAGTTTTTGTTCTCAAGTACAGTCATAGTGGTAGCCATGCAAATCATGGTTGCGTCAGGGCAGGAGGAGGAGAGGATGCTGCGCTTGTGGGCCCCCTTTTTTCATTCGCACGCTGCCAATTGGATGGCTTGCCTGGCCTTTGGCCCCACTTTGGCACCATTCATTACCTAAAAGATGTGACTTGTGTACATCTAGCAACTTATAGTGTATGTCAACATGATCATGCGCATATGCAGCATCACTAGCCACAGGCGGCGAGGGTTTGTGGGGGACTCAGGAGCGACCATTCACGTGTCTCACGTACACATCCAGCACCCCTTTACAGGTGTGCTCCGTTGAAAAAGTGATTGTACGTGTCAAATGTGAGTTGGGGTGTATGCAGTGAGCTGATCTGTGCGTGCGTGCATGAGTATGTATGAGCTTCAGCATGCTTGTGTGTGTGATGCTGATGGGAGGTAGGCAGAGGTGGGCATGCAGGTGGGTGTTTGTGCTGTCAAGCCAGTCAAAAGCCAAGGGCATGATGCCAATAGCATAGTGCAGTACCACGCTACGAGACTTTCACACCTCATCACCCCATAGCTATCTGCATAGGTGAGCCAAGTGCTAGCAAAAGGTCAAAGCACAAGTGCAGCAGGCAACAGTGCATGTTACGAGGCTCACAGGGCATGTGCACAGGCATGCTTCCCACTTGTGATCGGTCTCAGAGGAGTCAAGTTTGGAGGGGGAGGTTGACGCACAAGCTTTGATGGAAGAGGGGGGATTGCATGCTAGCTGTCCGACCGAATGCAGGCCCTCCACGTGATTTTGCGCTTTCAAACACCTTTTCTCGGGATCCTCCTCCAGAGCGCAGGAGCGGTCTGAGAGAGGCACTCAATTCAAGCCATACTGCCTGTGTGCGCAAGGCTGGCAGTCACTTTTGATGGTATCAAGTGCAGCAATACATGCGTCTATCTCCATCCTGGCCCTAGCCGTCGTGAAAATGTTGATAATTGCTGTGCAGGCGTTTATCTCCAGGCTTTCTCGAATTTGCTGGCTAGGCGCATGCTCATCAGCCATGCTACAAGCCACGGCGTCGAGATGTACACAAGAAGCTCAGCCTACCTTGAACAGTCTAGGATTGTTGGTTGCACAGGTGGCGCCGTCTTTGCTTTTCAATGTGGTGAGTGTTGGTTACACTATGGTGGCGCCATCTTTGTTTTTGAATGCGGTGAGCGGCAGGCCCTGGCACAGAAGGGACAGGTCATGAGATCCATGGCTTGCCAACATGTGTCAGCAGCGCCTGGTTTGGGCCTAAATCTGAGCATGGCAATCAAAAGTAAAATGATCACATTGCGCTTTGCGTGCTGGTGTGCCCGGAACTGCCCACCATTACAGATCCCCCGCATCCAAAGCTAAAAGCGCCCTTTCAAAGGCTCTGGCTGCAGCTTGCTGGCCATGCGGTCACACACACACACACACAATCATCATCATCATCAACATCATCATCATCATCATCATCATCATTATCAAATTATCATCACACACCGCGTATAGAAACACATGCACACGCATTGCTCAGATGGTGGAGCGTTCTGGCTGGTAGCTGGCGTGTGCAGCAGCATGTGCCTGGCTTGCAGCTCTGCTACTAAATGGTTTGCCTGTGCCGCAAGGCCATGCGTGCATGAGCCTTTGAGCCTGCCAGCTTGAGCAAACAAGTGCTTACCGCGATCCTGCTGCCAACGATGGACTGCAGATTCTCGTCTATTGCGTCGTTCATGGATGACTCATAAATCCTTTCATGACTGACTCACAGACTCAGGCTTTGAACGACCGTCTCTATGGGCACCCGCTTCAGGGCTCACAAGCGCGTGCTACCGACTGCGCCCCAATCCATGCACACATTCTGTGGTCCATGCACACAGAGTCTGTGGTGGCGGAGTGGTGCTGCTTCCAAGCCTGCCAGGGTTTGTCCGTGCACGAGCAGTCGCGCAGGGCACTGGCTCTTGACAGAGCACGGGCCGACCCTTGCAGCTCCAGGTGGGTGGCGTGCAGCAATGCAGTTGCCCCAGGTGGGTGATGCACAGACGTGCAGCAGACGCGCGGCCCAAGCAGGCTTCGTGGATGTGGTATGATGAGAGTGAAGGCGTGATAGGATAGGTGGACAATCTGGGTATACCTCATACGTCTGCGCCTGTGCATATGCGTGTGTGCATGCGCGTGCAGCCACGCATGCACAGTAGGTCTGTTCACTTGGTACATGAGTAGGTCTGTTCACTTGGCATTTGAGTAGGTAAGATGGATTCAAGTAGGGATACAAACATTGTCCTGATGCCTTGTTGGGGGTACGGATGCCTTATAGGTTGGCGAGTTGGTTGTAGCGGCAGGCTGCAGGGGTTAAGAGGAGTGAAGTTGGGATACCTGCGTTGACAAGTAGCCAATGGGGCTTGTGGAGGGGGCGTGTCCATGCCCGCTTGCATTGTGGGTGGTAAATCGGCAAGGGCAGCAGGATCTGGCTCAGGTGCACAGAGCGTGGCACACAGGCGCACAATACATGCTGGAAGCTCTGTGTCTCTCCTGGTGCGTGCCTTCATGCTCTGCATGTTTGGCTTAGGACTTCAATGCCATGGTAGTCCATGCATGCATCAGCCAATGCACACAAACTGTTATGCGGCTGTGGCATAAGATCTCAATGCATGTCACGCACTCGAGCCTGCCAATGCATCTAGAGGGCTTCTGGATCATAAGGCGCCATGCCCTTATGAGAATGGAGCAGTCTTTGCTGGGTGAAGTTGGGGACGCCATTTTCCAGCAAAGACTGGGGGCCTTGATGCTTAGAGGCCACATGCACTGATAAGGCGCATGGTGCATATGCCTCATCCACATGCTGTTGCCCCTCAGGGCTGCCTCCTCTGCACAGTGTTCCTCATGTCCCTCAGGACTCTGCCCCGTCCGCATGCTGGTGCCCCTCAGGGCTGCCTCCTCTGCACAGTGTTCCTCATGTTCCTCAGGACTCTGCCCCGTCCGCATGCTGGTGCCCCTCAGGGCTGCGTCCTCTGCGCAGTGTTCCTCATGTTCCTCAGGACTCTGCCCCGTCCGCATGCTGGTGCCCCTCAGGGCTGCCTCCTCTGCACAGTGTTCCTCATGTCCCTCAGGGCTCTGCTCCATCCGCATGCTGGTGCCCCTCAGGGTAGCATCTGCACGTGGATCCCCCGGTCTCACCTTTTTGCGCGCCTGCGGCCCAAATCAGCCCACACTGCTCCAGCAGAAGCAGCGGCAGCAGGACCAGCACATCCACCACGGCCGCAAGATGCGCAACTTCATCCGACAAGCGCCAGATGGCGACCTGTCGGTGTGCCCATCTATCTTGAGCCTCACCTTGAACCAGGCATGTCCTTGGGGCTACCTGGACCCCGCCGTATGTTGAGCTTGGAAAGAGAAGGGAAGCGCAGCGCCCCTCTTGCCTGGGCATTGAAATTGGGAATGGGAAGCAGATGACAAACAAGGCGTGACACCTGGGGCTTCCTGCTCCTGAGGCTGTGGCAGCAAACCGGAGCAGAAGCTTGAAAGTGCAGCTTCTGGACGCAGCCCAGTCCTGCCGCCTGCCAGGCAAAGCAGTAGTACGCATGCTTAGAGGAGTGAGAGGGGGCCAGCGCTCATGGAGGGCACGGGGCAGTGCTCTGCCAGACGTCAGGCATGTGTGCATCGCCCTGGACCAGCCGGCCCGTGCTCCTGCATGCGCGCACCCCTGTGTGGTGCGCTTGGCCCTGAATGACAAAAGCCCCCACGGCCCTTGACAGACAGAGGCACTGTGCACCTGGAGCTGAGGCGCACAAGTGGCGCACCCCATACGCATTGTTGGGGAGGGGGGATGGGGGCTTGTTCCTGACCTCACCTCATATACACTCCAAAGCATGCACAGCCGCGCAGTCTGCGCCCAGGCCTGCACGCAAGTATGTATATACACGAGGACGCAGCACTATTTATATTACCCAGATGCTTGGGTACTCCCGCGCAGGACACCTACTTCCCGAACCTTTCTGAGGAGGAGCGCGCGCACGCGCTCCTTTATCCAGAGGGCACCATTGCTGCTGCAGTGCTGTGCGACAAGACGGCCGCTGTGCGCCTGGCGCGCTGCCGATTTGATCTCTGTCCGTAAGTGCAGCCCATGCACACTGCTGCATACTGAAGTCCTTATTCATTGGCGATTCATCCAGCAGCATCTGTCAGCTGGTGCTGTGGCATAAGGAGAGTTGCAATTCTAGATAAACTGCTCACCACCCTTGGCCCCAGGGACTGTGTGGTATTTGTGCAGCAGCCGATGCATCAAGGGGAAAAAAGATAGCAAGCCGTGCATGTGACCTGAGAATGTTGCTTTGCCCAACGTGCAAATGCTGCTGTACCTGTGGTGCGTGTGGCTCTTGCAAGTTCGACCACACCTTGAAAGGAATTGAACTGCTGCTGCCGCTACTCTAGCAGCATGGCACCTTGACATGCGCAGTGGCTCCCTGTCATGCAAGGACACCGTATGGTGATGGTGATGAACACAAAAGCTTGTGCATTGCAAGTGCTATCAGAAGCGCGGAGCGCCTTTGGTGTGGGGTAGAAGTGCATGTGGGCACCTCTCGTGCATTGGAACAGCTCAATTGGGTCGGAGATTTAGGATGTTGTTTGTATTACAGCCCTGTGGCGCAGGTGCATGTATGTGTTGACAATGACTTTGTGGTGCACGTGCATGTGGATACGTCTATGACAAACTCGTGGCGCAGGGGTGTGTGTGTCAGCAACAACCTAATGGCGCAGGGGCATGTGTGTATCTACATTGACCCTTTGGCCCAGCTTCATGTGTGAGAAGTTATGGGATGGAGGTAAAGGTGGTTCAGAAAGGGCTTACGCATATGCTCATTGCGGGCCAGCTAACACCAGGCTCCTTCCTCACACCACCGGTTGTATCATACAAATGCGCAGGCTGAGTCTGCTCATTGCCCGAAACAATCACTTGCCAAGAACGCCAGAAACATTACCCAGAAATCATGTTCAAGATTGTGAATTCAAAGGCTTAACACATTCAGCAATCTTGGTTTACAAGGTGGGATACAAGATATTCCATTTATGAGGGATGCTGGTAAGGTGAGGGAGCATTTTAATCAGTTTTGTGGGGTACAAGAATGTCCTCTGGTAGCGCTGAGATCTACAGAACCTAGCATTCTTTTGGCAAGGCCAGCTTCTTTACCAACCATTACCTTCGGGCAAAATTGTTTTGGGTTTTCAGCTCTCTGGCAAGGGTTGAAGCCAGCTTTTGATTTTCATGCTGATGTGTGAATCGTCTTTGCATCACCTGTCTGTGCTGTTGCTTGCATTGTGTACAAGTAAAAGTTTTTTTCCTGGTTGGCCCTTGCACTCACCTGCGTGCAGGTGGGGTCAACAGTTGTTGAAAGCTGTTACTTTGATGAACGGGCGCGTTTCCTCCGATGTTGCCTGGCTACAGACAGGTGCGCTTGACAGCAAGCCTTATTTTGAAATCGTGCCATTGTGGGACACAGGGAGTGCCCGCCCTCTCCATATTTGTACCTTGAGCCAACTTTGACTTTAAAGTTAAAGTAAAGAACCAACTTTGACTTTAAAGTTAAAGTTGACTTTAAAGTTTCTTATCAATTCTATTCCGGTCTATCTCTGGAAACATTTAATCTCTAGACGACATACAGCTTTCCTGAAGTCTGCAGTGCCTGAAGTGCGCATAAAAAAAGTGGATTAGGCAATAAGCCAGACAGCTAATGCATGTAACGGCAACATCTTGCTGGCACAAGCTAATTCCCGCTCTTTGGGCCAATGCGTCCGTCTCCTTTCCCTTAATTGATGCAGGGAGTTTTTTGCAGTGATTTCTTTATCTCAATCCCCACAGGACTGACCTGTGATTGGTGTCATGTATTTCAGAATGCTGCTGGGCTGCAAGATCATGGCAACGTTCTCTTACATAGTTGCCAGAGCAGCTCAACCTTTTTTACAGCTTTCACACAGCATGCAGCTTGTCGGCGCAGGCTCCTTGCCCATAGTATGCAGGATTCCATGTAAATGCCTGCCAGACTGAGTGTGTGCATGAGACAGTGCCAAACACTGGAGGTCTGCCTCTGTGCATGCGTGCAGGGTGGAGCTGCGGGGGTACTCTGTGCCCAAAGGCTTCCAACCCAGCCACACGCCCAAGAACCATGGCAGCTCAGCGGACAACACTATCTGCGTGCATAATACACCTGCACCCCTTAGCACAAATGAGGCCTCCACAACTGCCCGCATCAAGCAGAGCGTCAGCAGCAGTAGCAGCAGCAGCAACAGTCACAGCAGTATCTCAGGAAGGGCGCCATATGCCCTGCATATGATGGCCATTGATGATGTCCTATGCTATGGGGCGGGGGTACTGTGCCCATCTACCTACAACGTCTCCATCCGGTCAGCAGGTAACATATACAGGGGCAGGGGGGCAGAGGAAAGGAGTGTCGGGGAGAAGCACACTGCAGGGCACCCAATGACACTGGCACCCAATGACAGGGGGGCAGAGGAAAGGAGTGGCGGGGAGAAGCACACTGCAGGGCACCCAACGACACTGGCACTGCTGGGCACCCAATCACTTGGTGCAGCCCCTGGCATCCTGCATTAGAAATGCCTGTCTTCCGCAATAGCCTTACAGCAACAATCAATGGCTGAGGTGTGCCTTCTATGAGCGTGGGCAGCGGCAATTCGACAAGCGGAGCACAGGCAGAGCGGGCCCTTCCAACCCCCGTCCTGGCTTCTGGCCATCATTCATTGCCTTGCCGGGCAGTGGCCAAATTGCGGGATATGCGCTGTGTCTGCAACGCGCTTTTCTGGCACTGCGCTGTGTCTGCTGTGCACCTCGCTGGCAGTGCGCTGTGCTTGCACGTTGCGCTTGCATCCTGCACCCCTGCCTTGGCCACCCAGCACCAGTGTCTGCGCGTGCACAACACCTCCAGCACCATTCTCCTGCATGCTGCTGTGCATCCTATCAAATGGACATAACATGCTAGCAGCTCAATGCAATGGCTTGCACATACTTTGCCGGGCATCGCCTGAACAGGCCCATGCTTTGCAAGTACCACCAAATGCATCTCATGCTCGGCAAGTGTGATGTGTCATGTGTGCCCCAAAACCAGCCGTACCACCAAATGCATCTCATGCTCGGCAAGTGTGATGTGTCATGTGTGCCCCAAAACCAGCCGTACTACCAAATGCCTCTCACATGCTCAGCTCCTGGACCTGTTGGCATGGGTCTGACCGGCTCCCCACTAATCCAACCACAGAATTGTGGGAATCCACTTTCAGCCTCCCTGAGCCTGCGCTCATTTCCCCCACCGCTGGCCACTGCTTCCAGCCATGAGGGTTGTGCTATTGCTTGCACTTGGGACTGCACCCCCTAAGAGCTCTAGATGACAAGGCAAAGCACGATGGCAAAGCACTCTAGAAATTCAAAAGCAGCCAAAACTGATCAATTTCCTTGCACCAGCTCCTGCTTGCTTGCAAAGCATGGTCTACAGTCCATGTGATGGCCTGACATCCATGGTCCAATCTAAATACATGAGATGGCCTGACATCCATGGCCTTACCTAATATACTTGTGATGGCTTTTAATCAATGGTCCAACCTAAAATACAAGTGATGGCCTGAATTCCATGGTCAGACTTAAAATACACGTGATGGCTTTTAATCCGTGGCCCAACCTAAAATACATGTGATGGTCTTTAAGTCCATGGTTCAGAGGTGCTGCATTGACATACTCTGGGTTGGGCAGTGCAGCCAGACATGCGCTGCGTGTGCCCTTCAGATGTCCTGCTTTGCAATATGCCTGGAACAAGCGTGCTTGTGGCTGATAGAGCCATGCGTTTGGGAGCCTTGTTTGTCCCAATACTCTCTAGCCCTTCGCTCATCCCATCCTCCTTCTGGCACTCGCTGCTTAGCAGTCCCTGTGAAGCCACTGCTGTTCTCCTTACTCATAATAGTAGATGGTGTCATGAGCAGGGCTGCTGCTCAAGTGCTTCTCAGAATGCTTGCTCGCAGAGGGCAAGCTGTGCCTGGCCTGGCCAGTCCTGAATATCCAGCATGTGTTAGAGTACCGCCCGCCACTGGTGCATGATGTGAGTTGATGGTGAGAGTGTCCTGCTCTGGAGCCGCGAGTGTGCATGCGTGCAGGAGTGTGCTGCGTGATGTCCAAACGCAATCCCAAGCTGGGAGTTGGAGTGTGTATTGCAGAGGCAGTGAGCGCCGTCCTCCTTTGCTTGCAGCGCTGTATTGCGTGCATGTGCAGCAAGTTGTCTGGAGGAAAGAAGTGCGCACACACTGTGCCCTACGGGCCCAAGCCTTCTTTTGGCAGTGGTCCTCTGGTGCCAATGGAGAGCTGTGGACAGGCGATGAAGCAGAAAAAGCAGTGGAAAGCTGTGGACAGGCAATGAAGTGGAAAGCTGTGGACAGGCAATGAAGCAAAGCTGTGGACAAGCAATGAAGCAAAGCTGTGGACAGGCGATGAAGCAGAGCCGCCCACAAACAACACGTGCTTTGCCTGCCTGCTGGCGCAGCACAAACGCCAGGCGCAGCGGCGCTGGCTCTTCCGCATGCGCAGCTTCCCGGAGGGCCGGCGCGCGCTGGAGCTGCTGGGGAGCCTGAGGCACCGTACCTGGCTGTCTGCAATGGCTCCTGGTTAGTGCGCGCAGGTGCTCCTGAGACACACTGCCTTCCTCCCTTGCCCTGAGGGAAGTGTGAGCGCTTGCTTGGCTGCTGTCCACAGGCTGTCAGCCCCCTCACCCTCCTGTGTGTCCAAGCATGAAGCAACTGCCTCTGCATTTAAGCATGAAGCAAGCACACACGTGGACTGTGCTGGCATGTTTTGTGTCTACCGCACGTATTGCTGTGCCCTGGGTGCCTGTGGGCAAAGGAGACCTTGCAAGGGCAGAGGAGGTAGGTCCTCGCAGCACCCACCTGCGCTTGGTGCTCCGTTGGGGAGAGGGGGG
>LFCJ01000935.1_pt1 | contig 19423 bp, 28 predicted proteins | sample 643141 | NCBI WGS metagenome assembly LFCJ01 (sample SAMN03766243, study PRJNA286221) | soda lake metagenome | biome: soda lake; feature: Kulunda steppe; material: water; isolation source: sample B1-Br-g2 brine of Lake Bitter-1 | place: Russia: Kulunda steppe | collected 2010-07
AAGAGTGCGTTTAGTAGTTGACAGTTTATGTGCATAGAGCACAGAATGAGCATGTAACTTGAGGGCAGTCTTATGGGCTTTTTGTACATCAAGGCCGAGCTCTTTAAGGTGATTCAAAGTGTGTGAGATATAGATAGACCCTCCAATTGGTGTCCGGGCCTTCACAGTACTTAACAATTTGAAGGTGTACTTTCCACTCGCTGATATTGAGCTCTGCTTACAGCTCCACTGGGTTGTCTTGGGTTTGACACCTGGTGCAAATGAGGAGTGATTAGCGATTTGAATTTTTGAGTAGGGAAACCCTTGTAAGGGTCTCGATTACATTTTTACTGTTTTTTTAAAGCAGGCCAACAGTCGAACTACTTGACTGAGGCCTTATTCTTGTAACCTTGTAAACCCTTGTAAGAAAGTAACCACATTGGCACCAGGGCGGCTAGAGATGAGTCTATCTCCAGCAGGTAAACGAGCATCAAAAAGCCAGCTGGGTAGTTTCCTGTTATTAGCATGCTCAGGAATTTGAAAGTTTTGTCGGGCCAATTGGTTAGTGCTGCCGGCATCCGAATTGACCAAACTACCTGCCAGAGAGCCTTTGCTGATAACTTTCATTATGACTCATAAAGGCTTGGAGCCTGCAGGCAACATTATGGCATTCAGTGATCATACCCGAGATGATTGTTGACACCCCGGGCCTGAGAGAATACGGAGAGCACTATCTGCTTGCTGACAGAATGGACACTGAAGGCTGCCAGCCTTTTAAGTTAAAAGCAGAGGATTCAACATGTCCCGATCGTTCGCCATGCAATTCAGAAAATCTATCCTTCTAAAGCATATGCCTTCCGAAGAGTCTACATGATGGTAGGGTCCCTGTAGCGCTTATACACTGCTGCAACGTCTGCAATGCACTCCTCGCTAAGGTCCTTGTCAAAAGCCAGTATGTTCTCCTTCAGCTGCTCCATGCTGGTGGCGCCAATAATGGTGCTGGCCACGAACCACCTGGACTTGCACCAAGCCAAGGCGAGCTCTGAAGGCGTCAGCCCATGCTTAGCAGCCACCTTCTCGTACTCAATTACTGCCTCCTGAGAGTTCAAAGAGGCACCGCAAGACAGGGCACACGGGGTTGTTTTGTTAGATTGCATTGATGAGCGACATACATCGTTGGCCAGAGAGAGACCTGGAACAGATCGAGTCTGTATGCTGTAGACCTTGGTGCTGCTGCTTCCCCTTACGTGTCACACTCTTGTTCTTCTACTGACTGTTTCAAGCAGCGGCCTGTTCAGCATTCTATGGCCCTGATAGGTACAGGGATTGATGATGCAACAAAGACAAACTAATGATGGCCTGACACAGCATTGCTGCGGCTCATTTGCTCTGCTTGCCCGGGAAACCAACTCTCAGCATGATAGATATCCCAATCAATAGGTGAGGCGGGTGCGTTAGCGGTGCGATGCGAGGCTCATGCATGTTTGCCACACTATGAGTGGGAACTGGATTAGATGCAGCATGGAAGGGGAGGCACTCCAGGCTCTCCACTTGTGGCAAGTTAATCATCACGAGGCTGCCTCTTTTGTTTCATCGCCCAACTGTGCCACCATGATGCCACGTCTCTGCCGTAAGCAGCACGCACCTTGACAAGGCTTGTCTTGTACCGCTCCATGTACCTGCGTGCATGGGCACAAAGGCAGCCAACGAAGCACATGAGACAGGCCAACATGCTGAGGGCGGTTTCAGCAAGCACATCAATGCTCACATCAACAAGCATGCCATGGCCATGGGGCGTTTGTCTAAGCCTGCAGCCCACAGCCCATGCTCATCCTCAAGTCACTTGCGCTGCAGCCTCCAAAGTTCTTACTGCACAGGTGTTGCGGCACATCGCTCTGCTAACGCTTGACTAACACACTCCACTGCAGCTGGTGCAACAATTGCAGCAACAAGGGAAAGACACGTGGCCTGTATGGGTGCTGCTGAGACCCTGTGCGCTTTCAGTACAACACACACACACTCGAGCAGGCGGCGGGGCACCTGATACGGAAAGTCGTTTATCCACCCGTTTATCCACCAGATGCTGCTTAAGCCTCATGCGCTTTCAGTGCAACACACACACACACACAAAATGCTGCTGCTTAAGCCTCATGCGCTTTCAGTGCAACACATACACACAAAATGCTGCTGCTTAAGCCTCATGCGCTTTCAGTGCAACACACACACATCTCTGCTACTTAGGCCTCATGCGCTTTCAGCACAACACACACATCGCAGAATGCGGAGAAAAGCAGCACAGCCACAGCCCAGGACCATGTGGTAGACATGCGGGCCTCAGGGCCCCCCAGCATCCCACAGAGCCTGGGACGAGCTCAGCACACTCACCCTGGGAAAAGGTTGAAGCGCGCCTTCTCCCCAGGGTTCCTGTTGTACTTCCCAGTCAAGGAGCCGCCGGCTGCGTTGCAGAGAGCGACACACGCCAGGCTGCTGTTGCAAACTGACTGGCGCGCGCCATTCCCGATGCCACGGCGCGAAGCAGGGGCCATGCAGAAGAGCAGGCGCGCACAGAACGCTATCCCAAGAGGATGCGCGCCACATGCAGTAGAGCAGGCGCGTGCAGAACGCAATCCCAAGAGGATGCACGCCACATGCAGTCTATAAGTGAGAAGCCCTTTCATGCTGCAGAGCACTGTCGCACCCAGTCTGTAAGTGAGAAGCCCTTTCATGCAGCCGAGCACTGTTGCACTCAGATTATAAGTGAGAAGCCCTTTCATGCTGCCGAGCACTGTTGCACTCAGTCTATGAGTGAGAAGCCCTTTTATGCTGCCGAGCACTGTTGCACTCAGTCTTAGTGAGAAGCCCTTTCACACTGCTGAGCACTGTTGCATGCAGTCTGAGTGAGAGACACTTTCATGCTGCTGAGCACTGTTGCATGCAGTCTGAGTGAGAGGCCCTTTCATGCTGCTGAGCACTGTTGCATGCAGTCTGAGTGAGAGGCCCTTTCATGCTGCTGAGCACTGTTGCATGCAGTCTGAGCGAGAGGCCCTTTCATGCTGCTGAGCACTGTTGCATGCAGTCTGAGTGAGAAGCTTTTTCATGCCCCCTTCAGGCCTGTCGAATGCAGTCTATAAGTGAGAAGCCCTTTCATGCTGCCGAGCACTGTCGCATGCGCAGCGAGCAGCAGGCGCTCACCAAGGGGGCTGTAGGCTAGCAAGCCCACATTGTGCCTGCGGCAGGTCTCTGCCAGGTCTGTCTCGAATTGAGCTCGAGCCTGCGCGCGCGGTTGAGCGCGCATGCGTGTATGTCTTGTGCGTGCGTGTGATGTAAAACAGGAATCTGGATGTGTTGTCATTGGCCAGCCTCTACACAATTTGGAATAGTACTCTTGTAGTGCCAGTACCCGTACCCTAGTACAACTAGTGGTACTATTTGGCGCCGGCATGAAGTATGTTTATCAGTTGCCACTAGTAGTACTAGGGTACTGATACTACTATACTTAAGTACCAGGGTACTTTACTATACAGGTACTAGATAGTCTATTTTATGACTAAACAGGGAGCCTGTCACCTGCATTCACGCCCAGCCATGTACCTGCTAGATCCATGCTTGCACCCAACACCTTCCCTCCTTGCAACCACTATTTGTGCCAACTATTAGCGAGATCCATGCTTGCACACCCCAATCAAAATTACTCCATATGTTACATGAGTCATGGGTTTGCCACCTTGTCAAGATGGCCATGCATGAATGACACTGCACAAGTTCTCATACTTATCAGTGGTCAGTCAGTCAGTCAGTTAGTCAGTGCGTGCGCGTGTGAAGCAAAAACACTGCCCCTGCCCGCTGTAGGTAGGACATCTGCCACTGCATGTGCTGACAAGAGAAGCACACAAAAAACGCAAAACACACATGCACGCATCCAGGCCTGCCACACGCACCAGCAGTGAGTAGGAGTTCTGGATGCTCACGGGCTTGGGCAAGCCAGCTGTCTGTGCAATGTGGCAGAACTCGCTGACACCGTAGCTGGTCTCGTTGGAGACACCAAAGTAGCGGACCTGGGGTGAGACATGCAGTCAGCCATGCAGGGTTGGTATACGAAAGGGCAGAGCTGTGTCGAGGAATGGCTGAATGCTGAGTTTGAGTCTACTGATGAGTATACATTTGTGTACATACGCACAGAAGCTCTGCCCTTCCTAAAATTGCGTGTCTGAGGTTTGTGTGCAGGAGAGGAGAAAGCTGGCAGGCGGCAGCAGTGCATGGGAGGCTAGTGGGTGAAAACAACTCCGCGGCACACCTTGCCCTGCTTGATGACATTCTCCAAGCCGCGCAGCTGCTCCTCAAAGGGGATATCACCCTCACGCTCGTTCTTGATGTCGTACGCAGGCGCGCCAAAAAGCGGAACGTAACCTTCAAGAGCAGTTGAGAGCAACACAAGTGGCCGGTCAAGCAGAGGTGAGGGCAAGAGGCCACTGCACTTTCCAAGAGCACAATGTGCATTGACAAAGATTTTAAATGATTAGAATGATACTGGTTTAGATGTGTGGAGAGGCTGAAGCCTCTGCTTGAAATGAGGATCCTGTGCATCAGTGTTATGTGAATGTTGCAAAACATGAATTTTATAAACTGAATGTAATTGAATGTTTTTATTTCTATGAGTAGGCCAGCAGTCACACTTCTTGACTGACGGCCTCATTCTTGTAATCCTTGCAATCTTTCAAAGGCAGATGCGGACCAGAAAGGAGGACCCAACGCATGGCCAGCGGCAAATGAAACATTCCCACACCTCTCCAGTAGTGCTTCTATGTGTTCTCCTCTCACATTGAAATATTTAAGGAGGGAGCTATTGCGCCGCACCCAAGATTTGCTAGAATGGCTGCCACAGGGACCTGAGTTCAATTTGGGCTGGAATAGTGCTGGAATAGTAGGCTGCCATGCTCAACAAACGTTTCAGAAACTTCAATAGCCATGTTGGGCAGCAGCTCTTGCTTTTGAGGTGCAAATTCAAGGTTGTTCAATGATTTATAGCTTTTTATTTCATGAGTTGAATGGAAATGGGAAATGGGGGGCAATGTGTGGCGCGTATTGTTTAGGGGATTACCAATTCTGGGAGAAATGTGCACAGGCTGCTTGCCAAGTTCTGCCTGATAGAAGAGGTCCATGCTTGCCTAGGATAAAACATGCAGACGTGCACATATTGGGTGTTAGGTCCGAGGAAAGATTCGACAATGCCGCAAACCTACCGGCCTGACAGCCAAGCTGACAAGGGTAGCAGCTCACACATCATCCTGTATAGCAGGACTGGAAACAAAAAATTCGATTTGGTGGTTGCCTAGAACAGTACTGCTGCGCACAAGGCTGTGCCTTGCGCTTCATGGTCAGGAAACTTATATTCTTTGCAATCTAAGGCATTTGCAAGTTAAGTATTGATAATGTGCACTTTGTAAACGGTGTAAGCAAAATGTATGGCTCCACATATCTCCTGCCCTACTTGACGCCTCTGTCCATTTTCTACCTTCAAATCTTATACATTGCTATTGCAAGTGTCAAGCAAATCTTCACACGCTATCAAGCAGACACTTGCAGGCAGCTCTGGCTTGCGCGTAGCCCAGGTGCACTGCTCAATACTCACATGAGATAGCTATGTCTTCCCAATCTAGCCACGAGGGATTGATGTTACCAGATGTTTGCACATATTTGCCAGAATTCACATACAACAAGCAGATTAGGCCTTGAATACAGATGCACTTGGCACTGGAAGGAGCTGCCAGGGCTCGCTCCAAAATTGAACGAAAACGCTTGTTTTGAATTCGAGCCTTACTTTTCCCAAATTACAGCTGTTAACAAACCATCTGCATTTCAGTATGTGAGGCAACTAAATTGGCCTGTTGCCATGTTTGTTGCATTTGCTCATTGCACCATGCTGTACATGCCATGCCATGTGTACATATGCTGTACTTTGAGCACCCCCCTCCCCCCCATCCCTTTGGACCAGTCTTTCTTCTGCCCCCCTGAGGCAGTTGCGGATCATCTTGCTGTTTCTCCACGAAGCGCGCTCGCGCTGGTGCGCACACCATGTAGGCAGCTGTGCCAGCACAGGCACACACTGCAAGTGCTGTGGCCCTGGCCCATCCATGGCTTGATTTGACACTAGCCGTCCCACCATTCGCGTTTTATCCTTTGTGTGAACCAAAAGAAAGTGTTGCTGCTTGCGCGTGAGCTACGTTGCTGCACGGGCTGGCTGAACAACTACTGCAGCGTCCCCCCACTCCACCTTAGTGCCTTCCCTCCCCCTCACAGCCACGTTCTGATGAGTGGCCCCGCAGCAGAGGCTTTGGCAGCCTGATGAGAGACCCCGCGGCAGTTCTGATGAGAGGCCCCGCAGCAGAGGCTTTGGCAGCCCGATGAGAGGCCCTGCAGCAGTTCTGATGAGAGGCCCCGCGGCAGAGGCTTTGGCAGAGCCTGCGCGCTGCACGCCTTAGTGTCACTAAACAGCAGCTGTGCCACTTGCCACTGGCTATCAGCTGTGCTTGCGCGCTTCACGCCTTCGTGTCACTGGGCAGCATCTGTGCCTCTGCGACACTGGGCAGCAGCTGTGCCTGTGCACTGCGTGCGTCTGTGACACTGGGCAGCAGCTCGCGCACTCACGGTCTGGCCAGTGGATCTGCAGCAGGTCGATGTAGTCTGTGCCCAGGCGCGCGAGGCTGCGGTCCACAGACTCCTGGATCTGCTCGGGGGTCACGCGCCTGCGCAGCACGAGTGAGTGCAAAGCAGTGAGGCGGAGCAGTGAGGCTGCGTGAGACCATGGCCTGAGCAGGGGCGAGGGGCGAGGGGCTCTGCAGAAGCAGGGCCTGCTTGTCCTGCCATGCCGAGCAAGCACGCCATGCTTGCTTGCGCCGCTGCATAAGCAAGCCTGTTTGGCCAACGAGTGAGGCTTAGCAGTGGCTGGCTTGGCCATATGCCCATTGTTTGAGCGGGCATGCTTGGCTGCCCCCCCTGCACCAGCACGCATGCTCATGCTCTGCAGCAGGGGCTGGCGCCGCTGCAGGACCCGCGGATTAACATAACAGTACAAAACAAGGGCCGTGTGCAGGCAGCGAGCTGGAGCGCAGGCTATGGGTTGCACGTGCATGCACAGGCACAAGGACTAACCATAAAAAGGTGCAAAAGGTATGAGGGTGCACCCAGGGCGCCACTGGATTGGTGGGCTTAGCAATAGCAAGTGAAGCCAGTCCAGCAAGATTGGAAGGTGTACGCAATAGCAGGTGAAGCCAGCCCAGGAAGCGCTCAGGCAGTCAGGCTGGCGCGGGGGCATCTAGGGGCCGGCATAACGCCCGATCAATTCATTTCATTGTGTTCTCATGCCCAATTTGTGTTCTCATGCCCATCATGTCCATCCTGCCCATCCTGCACCACAACCACATACGCAGGCGGGAGAGCGCCCAAGGACCAGCCCTCCTGCTTGTCAATCTGCGCGCGCCAACATGCTGCGCGAAAGTGGGGCAGCCAGGCGCAAGCCTGCACAGGCCGCAGGGAGTACTCACACAGTGCGCTGCGGGTCGCGCACCCAGGTGGTGCGAGTAGAGTATCCAGACACCTGCAGGGGTAGCATGCAGCACACAAGGAAGTTTGGTACGGCACGGCATACAACAATGTGTACCATACAAAGCTTGGTACGGCACGGCATTCAACAATGTGTACCATACGAAGCTTGGTACGGCACGCGCACGCATCTGAGCACATGGATCAGCACTGCGCGGTAAGCAACGGGCCCCACACTCTCTGCGTGCTCCCCTCTCTGGTCGACCACTCCAACATGGCTGGGATAGACAGCCGTTCCTGATGGCCGTTCACAGGCATGCGGGCCATGTAATGCCAACCCTGACAACAGCAGCCACACGCACGTCACCCCTTGCCAGTGCCCCCAATGCCAGCCTGGCACACAGAACCCGGGATGCGCAGCTTGAGTGTGCAAGCCGCACAAGATGTGCACAAAAACGGATGTGCCTGGACCCCATGCGAGCCACAAAGCAGGAGAGGTACTGCTTGAAGGGCTTTAGCAGTTCCACGCACCTTGGTGGCAAGCACAATGTCCTCGCGCTTCCTGCCCTTCATCCAGCTGCCAATGTAGCGATCGGTGCGGCCCTGAGTCTCAGCCTCTGTGGGGACTGGGTACCTGCAAGGCGCGCAATTGAGGTTCCAAGCTGCACTTGCTGCGTGCACGTGATTTTGGAAGGAAACCGTTGCTTGTTTGATGCCTAGGACGACGTGCTGCAATCATTCACTGCCATGAGTCTGACGCAGCCTAGAGCTTGCGGCACAGCAAAACACAAGCCCTGTCCCCATCAGACAGATTGCCGCACGAGCATGCGCTGTCTAGGCCATGGATGGACGCGCTACTCTTGTATGCTCTTTCATGGACAGCTGCAAGATGCACATACTTCTTGAATGATCCTGACCATGCGGCCTTGCGTTGTTCTTGATGGACAGACTTGGGGTGTGGTTGCTGGGTGCCTTGTTGATTTATGAAGACAAGGCGAGGTTTGCAAGCCCAAGATGGAGAAAGTTCTTATCCATTCAAGCAAACTCAGCTCCAACTCTCCTCCAAGTCATTAACCTGCTGGGTGGATGACAGCAAGGAGTGCATGCACGCCAGGAACACTTAACAAATGACAACCAAACTAAATAACTAGGGATGGGTAAATAGGGTTTGACAGACCCTTGTCAATGCTCTGTAGAGCCTCTTAAGAGCCTCTTTGAGCCTCTGTAGAGCCTCTTTGGCATTTTGATCGGACCCTGGTTACCCATCCCTGTAAATAACCCTGAACAGCCGTAGAAATCCTGTGACAGGACCAACCATTTTTACTCTTCATTTTCGGGACTGGGATCATAAGTACAAGGTCATCTCATGCACTTGAACGTGATCATGTGCACGGGTGTAGTGAAATATGTCTTTGGTCCAATCGCTCGTGCATAACAAGCGCCTTGTCATCACATCAAGCACCAACTCAACCAGTGGCACAGGAATCTGCTATGTATATCTATTCGGCACAGCTGCTGCTACAAAAATCAAAAGATGGGCGCACAAAACATCGCGCATGCTTGCACCCACATCTCTGCAGTGTCCATGAAATTGACGCCCATCTCATCAAAAGCGAAGCTCAACTGCTGGTGGGCCTCTGTCTCGGTGTTTTGCTTGCCCCTGCAAAGGTACCAGTGCCAGACTATTCTGCGCTGTAAGCCGGGCGGACGTGCCCCACAAGAAGCTGCTTGCAAACACGCCGTGCCATCCCCTGATCTTTTGCCTAAGCACGTAAGCGAATTAACTTTGATCGTAGGTGACCACTCACCATGTCATGGTTCCCAGGCAGCACTCACTGACTTGCAAGTCTGAACTGCCAAGTTGTCTGCACGTTGGAGAAATGGCAAGAGAACTGAGCCACAAGTTCCATATGAAGGAGACCTGAGCATATGAGGACCTTGGACGTTGGAGGTCTATTTCCTACCTCCTGTTGGCTGCCTTTGTCTTTTGTGCTGTGGCATGAGCCACGAGCCTGCCAGCACGAGGCTGGCTAGACAAGCGGCTGGATGCTGCGGCGCTCCTTCCGAGCGACTGCATATTTTTTTGTTTGATAAAAATATATGGTGCTTTTGCGGAAGAGACGAAGTAAAAGACTTGAACAAACAGAAGACAGATTGAACAAACAGAAGACAGATGGCCAAGCTAGTGGGTAGGGTAAGTTGCAGAGACTGGTCTCTGCAACTCAATTCTGATATAGGATAGCACGTATGCAGCAACTTAGGTTCAATTGAGGATGCACTCCATGTGTGTTCCTTCTGGGCGCTCCTGCAGGGCCCCTTGTTTGATACCTTCCGTGACATCCATGTGGGCAGGATTTGCACCCACACAGCCAATGGACGCCGAGGCATCGTCATGTTTCCAGCCTATGAGGTCAAATCAGGGCTTTTCTGACTAGACAATCATCAGTGCTGCTTCCCTATTTAAACGCAGCGAAGGGAGAACCTGCCAAGGATTGTTTTCCCACTTTACAGGTTTACTCAGGCCATAACATGTATGGCGTACAGTTCCTCGATCCTGGAAGTGATCAAGAATTAGAAGAAGTGCCTGCAGGAGAGCTTTTTATTTCTGACGTGTACGCTGAGGACTCCTCCCTCGTCCCCAACCTGGTGCGGCTTCTTATCTCCTAAAGTTCGGGATACGCTCTATATCTGAGCACCAAGCCCTGCGCGCACCAGGCCCTGTGTGTGTTGTATGCATGTGTGTGTGTATGTCTGTGTTTAGGAGTGTGTGTGAGTGCGCGCATGCATGTACGTGTGCATGCATATGTCTTTGTGTGTTTTGGAGTGTGTGTGCGTTTGAGTCTGCTTGTGAGTCTGCGTGTATGTGTGTGTATGGTGCATGTCTGTGTGTAAGTGAGCATGAGCATGTGTGTGTGTACAGGACCTGCACTAGAGGTGGATGGGTGTCTGCGTGTATGTGTGTGGAGGTGTGTGAAAAGTGTGAGGAGGTGATGGTTCGCAGGTCTTGACGTAGGCGTGGAAGTGCAGTGTTGAATGCACTGGCTTGTTCCAGCCACATCTGCGCCTCTCTCTCCTGCGTGCCGCGCACAACCTTTGCCGCAACTTCGTGCATGCGCGCAGGTGCTGGAACTGCAGCGCAACAACTGGTTCTACCCCTCCTCAGCCCACCCCTCGCGAGTCCCGCAAACCAGCCAACCCCATGCAGCCCTGGCCGCGGGAGCCGCCGCAGCACCCATGCACCTCAGATCAGCGCCTGCATTGGCGGCATTTGGGGAGCGTGACAGCGCTCAGTCCGCTCGGCAGTCTGCTTATGCGAGGGGTGCCGAGGTCGAATGGGCAGCACCAGCACGAGACCCGAGAGGGGCCGGCGCGCCTCGGCCTCGGGGCAGGCCCCCCAAAAAGGCGCAGGGTGCTGTTCAGCCGCCCCCGGGTGTGGCAGCGGCGGCGGCCGCGGCTTGCCCTCCTGGACCTGGTGGCCGCTGGCGGTCTGCCTCTACGCCAGGGGCTGACACAGTGCAGCCAGTGGCGCCTGCTCAGCAGGGGGGACACAGCAGGGGGGTAAAAAGGCTGGCAGGGTGCGTGCTGGCTTAGCTTGCTCTACAGTCCTGCCTTACATATTTGGAGAGGACCCTTGGTGCATACAGTCAACCCCCCTGGCTGCCTGGATGCCTTGCTTGCCCCCTGGCTTGGCGGGCCTGATACAGGGGCCCCCACACAGTACTGATGTGCACTCGATGCCGCCTAATGTGCACGCGCCTGATGTCCCAGCCTGAGCGTCTTGTCAGGTGGCGGGCTCTGCCTGAATCAGCTCATCTGTGTGGTCAGCACAAACCATGCACTCCTGTGCACCCGCACTGCACGTGCGTTTTCATGCAAGTGCATAACCCCTCTGTGTGGGCTCAAGCAGTGAGCTCCAGTGCGGCTCAAGGCGCGGAGCGAGCCGATGCTGGGGTGTCCATGTTGTTACAGGGTGGTGTATGCACAGCGCATGGGCAGGGTTGGAATGTGCGCACGCAGCGCCATGACACCCTACTCCCCTGCAGCAGCTGATCCGCCGTCTGCGTGAGCAGGCAAATGCTGTGTGTGGGCACACGCGTCAGGCACTTACTGAGCCCACCATCTGTGCGCGGGCACACGCGCAAGGCACCATCTGAGCGTTGGGCACCATTTGCGTGTCAGCCACCACTTTTTGGTGACACGCGTGTTTGATACCGACTGAGCCCACCAATTGTAGCAGCTGTGGACATAACTTTGAGCGCTGTGACAGACTGTAGACATGTGCTGGGCATGGCTGGCGCTTGTTCCTGCTCAGGTGGGACGCAGGCTCGGACTGGGTGCAAGGCTGGACAGGCATTTTGTATCCCAAGGACCTTGCCTTCAAGCCCGGTAAGGGTTTGCAGTGTGACCGGGTTTAACTTCCTGTGGTGCAAGGGGTACACAAGCTGTTGGCCTCTTCTGTGTTTGAAAGGCATGTTCAGCATCAGGGACAAGGTTTGCCTTCCAGTGATGTAGAGTGTGCGCGAGCTGTTTGTCTTCTGTGTTGAGTGGCGTGCGCAGTAATGGGGATGAGGCATGCCTTCCAGTGGTGCAGAATGGGCAAAAGCTTTTTTAGAGCCAATGCTCTTGGCCTTAGAGGCTCCATGATGCTCAGTCCTTCTGGCCAGAGCCTCCACTGTTTTGGCGCATGCGGATGGAACTGGGGCCAACATCGAGGAGCTCCCTTTGCAGCCTTCTCACTTGGCATGCCTTGTCTGTTCACGCTTATGGCGAGTGCAGGAGACATCCCTGCAAGCCAAGTGATCGTCGAGGAGGGCGAATTTGAAGTGGAGCAAATTATGGATGAGGTGCGTCCATACGCTGTGCTGGCCTTGCCTGGCATGCTCAAGATCTCAACTCTCCACGCGACATGCAGACACACTCAGCTTGCTTTAGATCTTGGTCACTGGCTTATGATAAAAGCTAAAAAAAAGAGGGGACACGGCTGTGGGCCATTTATGGTCTACACTTGCTGCGTCTACCCTAAGGCAAGGACGCATGCAACAGACTGCCCCCAACGAGCCTCTACAGCCCCTGCATTCTCCTTTCACAGCATCAACAGGACATCAGCATTCCCTATCATCCCTCCTGTGCAGATCATGCTGGACGGCAAAAAGTGGCTTTTGCCAAAGTGGAAGGGCTATGAGCTCAGACCCGGTTCAAGTGCAGCAGGCTTGACCAGCGGTGATCCCACACAGGCAAGATGATGCTTTGAATGGCAGAGCTGCCGTGTGGTGCAAGCCTGGCGTGCACGTGAACTTGCATGCATGACCTGCAAAGTGGCTGCTGGCTACATCATGTCAGGACTGGCCTTAGCAGGCAGTATCTGGCACCTGACAGACCTGGATCAGGATATTCATTGCGACGTGGTTGAAATGGCTCAATATGTGTGCATCCATTGACTGAGCAACCACCCCTAATCACCATGATCAATAATGCTCCGCACATCATCATTCATGTTCCGCAAAGCCACACATCGGTTACGGCAAGCGTGGCAGCATCCCAAAGCAGCACCACTACCGCACTGCTGGTCTTCTCTATCCTTGGGAAGTTATTTGTGGTCTTCAGTCTCACCATGCGCCTCATGGGTGTTGGAGGACATAGCACACGCTTGTCCTTAAGGCTAGCTTTTGCAGTAACTTTCAACTGCCTGCTTCTGTGGGGCCACCAAAATTTTGAAGTATGAAGTGCAAATGCCATATGTTTTATGGCTAATTGCTGCACTGAAGAGGGAGGGCAAGCTTGCAGCACAGGTATGCATGAATTTTGCTGACCGGCTGTTCTCACAACTCGTGTCGCCTGTTTTACCTGCAGAAGGGTGACTGGGAGCCTGAGTTCTGCATTCCAAAAAGGCTGGCCAAAACTTGGAAGAAACGCGCTGCGTGGTGGGTCCTGCAAAAGGAGCAGCAGCAATAGCAACACAAGGGAACTTTCTACAGGGCAGCAAAGCTTGATTGTGTAACCGCACCGCAATTAAGCATAGCTGACACCTTGGGACGTGCTGAAGTGCATGATGCACACAAGTTGTGCAAGCCCATGACAGTAATGGTGCTGGCACATAAGCGCAAAAGCGCAAAAAGGCAGTTGAGTCAAAGGTTCAATGGAAGAGCAATAGGACTGGGGGATTGTTGAAATGACAATGGAGCCAGCAGGTTCCCTTGAGACCTGTGTGATTAGCTCCAAATTTTGTGGCAGACCCCTAGTATGCATGATGGGCAAGGCAAACTCGTTTCCAGCTCATGATAATTAATCGCCTGAGCATAGAACACAAGCTACCAGAACTGCCTCGTCTTGTTATGGTATGATTGGTTTTCTTATTTGTATCATTGGCATACCAGGTTCTAGCCTTGGTACCTGAGCAGCAGCTTGTTATGCAGATCACCACCTGGAGTACAGTGTGACTGCTAGCCTGGAGTACCACTGGGATCCCGAAGGGACTCCATCCTGACAGCTGAATGTTGACCTATGGATGAGTGTTGATCTACGGATGAGAGTTGATGTTTTGGCGTGTGGGGTTGATATCAGCGCCATTGCATGAGCCTTTCCATTGTAAATCAGATAATGGCTTGGCTTTTTGCTGTCAAATCATTTGTGCATGTAATTTGGGCTTGCAAGTGGCTAATGGGGTCAAAGACAAGTTTTTTTTCAAGTTTATGACCTTTGGTAACCTATTGGTTTGACCTTAATGTCGATGGACTGCCTGTTCTTGGTCTGAGCAGGGACGGCTTGTCACCCTCCAGATCCTCACTAATTCCTCTTCTCCCCTGGTGGAGGAGACTCACGGCTCTTCAGGCCACCGTGTCTCGTTTGGCTTATTTATGCAGGGAGTTATTTGCTGCCTGCATAGTTTTTCTCTTCTTTTTGCCTCTCACGCGTGTACAAAAGTGGGTTCCAGCACTTATTCATGATGATGTTACAGGCCGAGATTTTGTGGACTGCTCCAATTCAACAGGCTGGTCAAGTTGATGGATGCCCCCCGTGTTGAGCTCTGCAGAGAGAATGGCCTCTTAACATGGCGCCTGTGTTTTGGCTGCCCTTAAGACCGTCTGTGACAATCCAACTCTGAAATTCCATGGTGCTGGCAGCAGAAATAGTATGCCTTCCATTTGCAGCTGTGCCAGCTCTGGAGTGGTTACTAACCCCCCTATAGTATTGGGTAAGACTCTTTGCCAATGAATCTAGTAAAAGTTTTTACTTAAAAAGGACAGAGCACTAGAGTATGGCTTTCAAACTGTCAGGCCAAACCTTGTTAAGAATGCGATGCCGACTTGCAGCACAGGAGACGGAGCATCCAAGACGCAGGCATAAACACAGAATTTTGGCTTAATAATTTTCATTGGATCTGTAAGATTACAAGATTAGGGTCAACCGCCAGCCACTGGCTGGTCGTTAGGCTGATTGGTTTGTTGCTGGTCTTCGCCAGCCAAAAAATAGTCCATAAGGATCTGTAAAAACATCTCTTCCGTCTGTTCACTTTGATCGCTTAACGATTCAACACGCAGCATGAGCTCTCTAAATCCTCCCATGATTGTTTGTTCTTTCCTGACAGCCCACAACCATACTGCTAATCTTACCCTCGATCTAAATATTCATTCTATTCAATATACAACAAGGATCATAAATACAACTAGGAGGTTGAAAGACACCAAGGAAAGAACATCATGATATGGCTCTTTTCAGAACCCTCCCGACCCCCACTAATGACCTTCTTCCTTGTTTGATGGTGGAGGTTTGCCTGGTGCTTGCACCAGATTTAAACTTCTTCCTTAATTCACGCAAACAGGGGTTACCTTGTTAGCGTAGTCTTTTCTTTTTCTTTTCCATATTGCTAATCTTTCAATCTATTAGATGCAATATGGCTGTACACCAATGGTTTTAACGAGCTTTTAAAATCCTTTGCATCAAACCAGTATATGCCCAATTTAAATGAGGTGTGTCGCACGATAGCGGATGGATGCCCGGGTTAGATATCACACAATCTTGGACGTTTTTACTAATAGAAGGTAGTGCCCATCACATCTTGCACAATTGGAACCTTCTTAATGAGCTCATGACTCGTGCAGCAATCCGTTCCGTCCAGAAAGTTAAAGCTCATGGATCGACCCATGTTTAGACGTCTAAAACGCGAAGTTGCTATTTCAACGCTGATTTTAATGACCGTTTTTGGGCTTTGCGAGCCTTTCCACGCTTGCCTTTCCTAACCCTATCACTGAGTGATGACTCGATTTCTAAATGCAGAGAGGAGATTGATGAAACTCAAGTTTAATGTACCATTCACAAGGAACATATGTGGTGCTAGTGCCATACATCTTCACTGCTCTCAAAGTGTAAGGGATGGACCTAGTTTAACATGAGGTGACGTGGTCACAGTGAGAGAGTCCCTGCACTCCCCACTTGCATCACTTTTCATGAGGCTGCTGGGTGTGCTAACCCAATTTACATTTTTTAGCTAGGCTGCCCTTTCGGTACAGCGATGTAACCTAACCTTACATTTTTACGCTAAACAGGCCTATGGCAACTTGCCTGTTGAACTTTGAGAACTAAGTCAAGCTCATCCAGCAGCTGAGATATGTCGCAGCAACAGAAGAGTGCTTTTTCTTCATTACACACATTTCTATGATGTCCTCTTACTTCTGTGCTGCCTTACATTTGAAGTTCAAGGTAAAGGGGGAAAATCAAGATTCTTTAGTACCTGTGCTTTTGTACAAGCAGGCTCTATCAAGCCTGTAGATTAGGTCCAGGTTGCAGGCCTTCTAGGTTTCAGCTCAGCTGCCCTCGTTCGGTGGATACAACTATGTAACCTAACCTATCCTATCAAGAGCTCACGCATTTGACTCTTTCATTGTGTGTAAGGAAACATTCATTTACCCTATAATTAGCAGGCGTGTCAGGCGGATGCATGATGTTGGCAGACCCCACACTTGCAGAATCTCTGCATGTCGGCGCACCCCACACTTGCAGAATCTTTGCATATTGGCACACCCGGGGTTTACTTGCATTAGGTACATACCCCTCTGGCCTCCTCCCTTTATACATGCCACTTGTGTAATCCTTGCACTCAAGTATCCTTTCCTTTTTCAACTTCAAGCAAAGTTTGCAGGTGCAGTCTTTCTTTCCTTACCTTTCCATGCCAGCAGTATCACCTTAAAGGCAAATTGACGGTTCAGGCACTGCATGGTATGCATTACAAATCTATACTCATCTGTACTACAAGATAAATTGTCTAAGGCAGTAGTAGACGTTCAGAGACTTTGTCAGAAGAACTTGTTGCTGCTCAAGTACCTCAGAGTTAGCCATCTGCACTTAATGCATCTCTGGTCTGTCTTTTGTGGTTCAATACTGGGTATGCTTGACGCTACGCTAGGACCTTCCTTCATACACGCCACCAGTAATCTGGCCAGTGAAATTACTATTTCTTTTTTTTGCCTTGGCTTTAGGACACTCTAAGAGTACTCTTTGGCAGCCTTGATCATGGCTTCCTGAGCAAGAGCGTACTGAAAAGAGCTTGTGCGTGCTTGTGTCCTGCAATGTGGCACAAGGGAGGGTGCTGACAGCCTGGGGAGACAGTACCGTGAGCAAATAGTGCATGTGTAGGGTTGGCCAGATCCGTATTGTCATAGTTCAAGGTATTATGATTATACGGAATACGTATTATACGGTATAATACAGACCCCCCCCACGGTATCCCGTATCCCGAATAATTCTGTATGTACGGTGTAATACATATAATACGGGTCAAAATACGTATTTTTGACCACACAATGACCTTCGACCAACCATCTTGAGTCCGTTGAGTTCATTAGAAAGTAAAAATGTCCGATAATAAGATGCAAGATAGTGCAGCACAGACACTCATGGCCTCGCATGGAGGTGAGGGTTCGGTGGCAGGGGGAAGCTCTCAGCAGCAGCACTAGCAGCAGCACCAGCACCAGCAACAGCAACAGCAGTAACAGCAGCAACAGCAGCAGCAGAGTGTACAATCGTGCGGCTGGCCGGTGGGGGGGAGGAAGGGAGTTCACACTTCTGCGCATGGCGGGTGTGCCAAAAGCCCATGCCGACCTCTGCTAAGCGCTGGCAGAGCGCAGCAATCAAGAGGATGGATGGAGTGCAGCCGCAGCCAGCAGAGTCCTGCCACCTTTTCTGGCAGATGCACATGAGCAGCAAGTTCCCCCTCATTTCAGCAGTGGCTGGCCGGGTTCTCTCAGCACAAGTGACCAGCTGTGCACCTGAGCGCAACTGGTCAATGTTTGGCAACATCTTCAGATAGACCAAGAAGATAGCGTACATAAGGGACAATGGCAGCGGCAGCATGGGGGCTGACCAGGAGATTTTGCACTCTGAGATTGATGTGATGGATTAATAGGAGTAGTGCACAGTCAAGTACTTGAGACGCTTAGACTAAGGAACTTGGGAAACAACGGGCTTGAAGGCAGGCAGCTCCTTTAAATGGCTGGTAGGATGAGCTTGAATTGTTGACCGGCCATGATGTGTGTACACCATGATTATGCACTGAGCTGGCACAGCCACCCAACCTTTGATTTTTTGGCACAACTAAATTGGGTACGCATATCCAGCTCTTCAAGAGCTGCACAATGGCACCCTTATCATTTACTTCTGAGGGGTTCCACTTTTCTGATACATACGGAATACGGGGATAATACATATTATACGGGTATAATACCAGAGGGGGCTGTCTGAGGCCCAAAATGGGTATGGTTTTGGCATGATCCCAGGGCATGGGGGCCCTGACAGGGCCTTTTCAAGCTTAGTGTTAGATGGCAGCCCTGCTTGCAAGCTTTTCACAGCACCTGAGCTTGAAAGGGCCCTGTGAGGGCGCCCATGCCTAATGGGCCGCGGCGTGAACCCTACTTTTCACAGCCAGATGTCCACACCAGATCAGCCACTGCACCAAATTACATGATTTTTGGTGTTTTGGTGCTCTTGTAATAAACAAACATTATTGCAAAAGAATTGGAGTGAAAACACCCAGTGGTTAATGAGATGTGCATTTTGGGTCATTTCCCTTAAAAAAAAATCAGCAAAAGGGGTGCCAAAATGGGTCAAAATCTGACCCCCTCCAAACCTCAGTTTCAACATTTAATATCAATTTGCAACATAATAGAAGTATGTTGATGGTGTTTTGGGGGTAAAAAGACATGTGGTTGGGTCGTGTTGAGGGCATACGTGGGCTGTTTATGCCAAATTAGGCCAAAAACAGAGGCTGAGCACCCGCCCAGGCCTCAAGGGTCGTCCATTTCACCCCAAATTTTACCAGTAGCCTAGTTATATGATGTTTTTACAGTTTGCATCAAAAAAGGATCATGCCCGGACTTTTGGTCAGATAGCCCCCTCTGGTATAATACCCTATCAAGGATTCCAATACACGGTTCTGGCCAACCCTTTGCATATAATTATGCTGCAGGTCTGGACGACCTAAGGCAGCCCTGATCGCTCTTCTGACTTTGTCCACACGTATTTCAGCTAGAGCAACAGAGAGATTGCAGTGTCAATAGGAATATGAGCAGTATCATAGCTATAAAAGAACAAAACAGTGATGAGAGCAGACTTCACGCAATTTTCACAGTGGACTCTGCTACCACCATGCAAGAGCACTTGAATTGGGTTAAAGGTCAGGCACCACAACCCCTGCCAAAAAAGGGGGATATCCTGCCGAGCCTTTCAATCTTGGATTTAAGCATGGAATATGTCTTCCATCATCATAAGGGATGATGGAAGACATATTCCCTATGAGCACTCCAAAATGGGAGTGATAAGTCCTCATGATTCTGCTGGATGTATGTGCATCATGTGGGTGAATCTGATCCAGATCTTTCCATTCTCGGATTGTTTGCTCACGCAACAACAGCTC
>LFCJ01000939.1_pt1 | contig 19392 bp, 30 predicted proteins | sample 643141 | NCBI WGS metagenome assembly LFCJ01 (sample SAMN03766243, study PRJNA286221) | soda lake metagenome | biome: soda lake; feature: Kulunda steppe; material: water; isolation source: sample B1-Br-g2 brine of Lake Bitter-1 | place: Russia: Kulunda steppe | collected 2010-07
ATAAGTTAATTCTTTTTCTCTTCAATAGATATTATATAGTTAGTCGGGTGAAAATAAGCTCACCTTAGTCGCCGTTTTCCATATCACAGCGTGGATTTTATCGACAGTCAAGTAGAATACTCCGAGGCTTGAACTCAGGAGGATTCACCGAATCGGTATAATTATTATTTCGTAGTATTAATCTGGATGTATGCAACAGTCCGCGGAACGACAGTCAGAAACGCAGCAGAACGCCCGAATTGAAACTGCTGTAGAAATTGAATCAGAAATCACTAAATTTGAAGAAGTTGGTGGTGGATATATCAAATCAAAAGTTACAGGTATAGAGAAAGTTGGAAATGGTAAATTCAAATTACAGTACGATACACCTGATGGAGAATACACTACAAATACCACCTACAAATACCCCCTATGGCTGGTCACAAGATAATTATATTGTCCGACTAGCTGAATGGAATGGGCTTACAAAAAATGAATTTGGTTCTTTGATAGGGTCTGAAATTCATATCAAGAAGAAAAACAATGGAAACTGGGCATGGAAAATTCCTTCTCGGCAGTTGTTCCGCGCTCGAAGGGTTTCATTCTCATGGAAATATGCGTGCGTATTATTAGCTCTGTTTCTCCTACTGTTTCTATTAATTTAAAAACATATAGTTAAATGGGGATATTTATATTTACTTGAATGTCATTTGTATATGTGATGAGAGAAGCAAAGATGTTGAAGGAAGCACTACTCGACGTATTCCTAGGAACCTCAATCTTCTTCACGATAACATTCTTTATGGGGACGTACTTTGAAATATTTAGTGTTCTTGAGTTACGGATGCAGCCAGCATACGGATTCATAATTGTTCTGGCAACGGCTAACTTGTTTGCCGCGTTCATCTACTCACGCGAATCCAGAGCAACGCGACAGGTTTTCTACATGGCATACATATTTGTCGGTATTCTATTTACTGTGCTTGGTACAATAGGAACATTTACAGGTTGGTTTCTGCCTGTTGGATGGTATATATACCTTACAAATATTGGCCTTGGCGTAGTAATCGCAGCACCACTATCAGATGCTGTACTTGTTATAGAAGAAAAGATAGATTAAGATTAATTTAATAGATTCCACACAAACTTATAATATTGGATAATAATTCAATTAGTGATGAATAGGCGAGAAGTGATTATTGGGAGTGGATGTATACTTGGTGGACTTGGTGCTACATCAATCCTGGTAGATTCTACATACGGTGTATCTATAGAACAATCCCCTGACATAAATGACATAAGTATATCAACAGGCGATGGAAATGTTGATTCTGTGACTATTGATATAGAGAAATTCAATATTAAAACACGAAACTTCACAGCTTTTTCAGAAGATATATCTATTGACTTTATAGTTGATGTTAGTGGAAACTCGGAAACTGTGCTATCAGACAGCATAGATACGTCTAGTAGTTCTGAGAATTTTACGGTAGACGATTTGTCAAAGGACTCGTTTGATTTACAGGAGCATTTTCCAGGCGAATTCGATGTAAATAATGAGGGCGATATAGAAACAACTACTGTTGAATTACGGATAGAGATTTCACACCCAAACATAGATGATGAAGAAATTGAGGATGACTTTGAGGTCGAAGTAGAATACGTCGAAACGAGTGCTAGTTTTGATGATATAGATGACCCTGAAGCCGCTACAGAGATTCTTTTAGATTCGCCAAGAAGTGAAATATGGCAAGACGAAGATAAATGTACAGAATTCTTTGAATCAGGAGAAATTGATGAGTGGGTACAGGAAGATGAAGGGACAGGCCCGTCTACCGATTATTCTTATAACAATAGCCGTGTTCCAGATGGTGAAGATGGAGTATCACTTTATTTGAATACAGAGGGTAGCGTTCCAATAGGAGAGTCACAACGAGTCAATCTTGGTTGAATTAAAGAATTTGACCTCACAGACGTAGATTCCTTATCGTTCTATCATAGATTGTATCAGTATGAACGGCATCATGATTTTTATGTTATTATTGATGAGGGAGATACTGTAGAAGATATTGATAGAGATGAAGCAGAATATAACGAGGATTTCCCAGATGATTCTGACCATGGAGATAGGTCATCATCAACATTAGATTGGACGGAAGAGACTATAGATGTAAGTTCGTATTCTGGCGTTGTGCCAATTGTATTCTTACTTCGGCATAGCATGTCAGAGACGGAGGACGCTGATGAAGAGGCATGGATATGGGGTCTGGAATTTGACGATTGAACTTCATATAATACGATTGTGAGAGTCTGTATCTGTGTGAATGCGTTCAGATTTTAGTCTGAACAAAGATAATATTATAGAGGAGTATCTATAAGGAGGTAGTGTAATGCAGGAGCAACTTAAAAAGAAAAATACGTGTGAGAATGATTTTAGCACCAATGACGGAGTTACGGAGGATGAGAAGACTACTCATTTACGACTCAGTGCAAAATCTACCTCTTGGAGTGGCCTATCCCGACGGTACTATAACGCCATGACATCGAAACTATCGAACCATACCTTCCGAGAGCGTGTTCTTGGGACATTCATTATTGCTATTCTTCCATTCACAACATATTCCGCATTTACGGGAGCTACTTCTCTGAACGGGTTCGAATTTGCAATCCTTGGCGTATTATGCATGGTGTTCGGATACAATGCGTCAAATCTAAAACAAAATACTTCATTTGAAAATATTCACGTAGGTTTTCTCATGGTAGTATCAATAACACTACTCTTCTTTGCACCAGTTCTCCTATCCCTTTTTATGATATTCACTTGCTCAGTATATCTACTGATGGTTTGGAAAGAAGGAATTCCAGAAGTGGAGTAGCTCAATCAGACAACTCAATTATTTTTAACGAATTGTGGCTGCAGAACAGCCAACTACAAGGCACCAAACTTCGCTTCATCTGGAACTGTTTGAAGTACTCCTGGCTCTGTTATGGCTCTCTTTGCGAGGCAATGTCCGTATTTCAGACAACACTCAGCTGTCGCTGATTCGGTCAACCAGGGTTGTAGGAATCCTGCAATAAACGCGTCTCCTGCGCCAAGTGTATCATGGATTTGTTGTTGTTCAACCTCCTCAGGTGACTTAGTGTATGTTGAGCCATTTGACGCATAGTATACTGTCTCTTTAGACCCTTTTGTCACGACAACCTCTGTTTTCTCATCTCGTAAAGTATCTATTGGAATTTTGTCGACCTCATGTTCATTTACAAATATTATGTCACAATCTGTAAACATTGGGACGTACTCTGCGCTTTGCCCGTGAAAATTCAGTGAGGGATTGAAGCTAATACTTAATCCATACTCTGTTGCTGTATCAATGAAGTCATGAACAGTATCTGTATCGAAAGATGTGATATGCAGATGTTCAATTCTCTTCCATTTGCTTTCTGGGACTATTTTATGAGAGAATTTGGAGTTCATATTTGCAACATTGATAAACTCTGGTCCGTTATCTCGAATCATACAATAGACGCGTGTAGTTTCAGGTAGCTTCTCTGTTATTTGAGTATTGTCAAACTGGTTTGCAAGTTGCTCTTGTATTATCTGTCCGAGGTCATCACGACCTGTAACAGTAGCTATCTCTGTTTTAATTCCCGCGTCTGCTAATAATCGCCCTGTATTCACGGCGCTACCACCAATGTTTGTTTCGCGGTATTCAGCATCGACAGGATTCCCAGCAGAGGGATACGTAGGAATAGAGACTATAATATCGTAATTGATATTCCCGACAGTTAATATATGATTCATATGTTATATATTATTTATACTTGTAAACATATTACCAGAACCGTAAATGTAAGAAGCGTCGTGAGCTAAGAGGTCAAAGAATTAGATAAGTCCCGTAGAATGAAAGTTCTCTTTTGATGGATTAATTTTTCATCCTCAAGGAGACGGCGAGTAGTTCATTTTGCTGTGACGCTTGCCCAGAACTCTTGTGGAAATACCTCTGTCTCCTCGAACACAGCCTGCGAGTCGAACTCATCCGTGGCTTTATTTCTATTTGCGGACTCATCATCAAGCCAATCCTTAATCGCGTGAAAGATTAATCGTTTGTAATATAGATAATGCGTTCCATCTGGCTTTATTTCTCTATCTGTAACAAGCACCGTGTAGCTGCAATCAGGTTGCGCATCCATGATAGCTCTGACTTCGAGCATATATGCTTTCACATCCCCATCATAGACCTTATTGATGTAGTCGAGAGATACTGTTTCTTCGTCATCGTACAACAGCTCCTCGTGGATGTGGCAGAAGTCAACACCCTCGCCGTCATCTAGGCCAATCTCTTGCCCGATAGGAGTGCTCGCACTGCAGGTAGTGATGGTTGGGCCGTTCGTATAAAGAACGTCTCCACACACCGCACAGACGCCATATGCTTGGCGGACTAGTTCCTCATCAAGTTGTTCGCGAACAAACTGCGAGAGGTTTAGTTGGTTTTCATCAAGAAAGTCTTCTTGAGCTTCGGTGACTCGGACGCTTCGAGTTTGCTTTGCCATAGTGTAGTACCTCGTATTTCTCCGTGTTACGATTCTGAACCTGAAGGATAATGAATGTATTGAATTCAATCTGAGTAATAGAGTGCGAATAATTTAGCTGAGCTAATGGTATAGATATTTTCTAAGTAGAGCTTATGAAAAATATCAAGATTTAAGTAGTACCGTGGTGACGTGCCATCCGAGATGTTGAATCTCACCGCACCCGAAGACAGAGAGGAAGAGGTTGCTGAAACACCCGACCACCCAATTCAAGAACGCCACGTCGAAAAAGCCAAGCAGTACGCTGAGACCGAGGCATCTATCAACACACTGCATGAGTACTTAGAAACCCTTCAAAGTGCTCTTCAGGAACAGCTCATATATGATAATGGGAACATCTATGACCCATTAGATTTGGTCGGCGAGCTTCCTCACACGTTTGCGTGGAAGCAGGTTAACAGCTTCAAGTGGGTACTGTACTTGGAGGAAGGGAAGCATCGGATTGATGAAGAGTGGTCACAGCGAGCTGCACTGGCTGCCGATGAGCTACCATCCTGGGAAGAGTATGACGACGTACATGACTGGGAAGATGACTGGCATCAACGGCAACGCGAAATCGACTTGAGCGACTACAGTGAAGAGGAGATATACGAAGCCTCTGAGTACATGTGGGGGATTTGGGAGTCGAAAAAGCGAACAACTGCGGCAGATGTCCTTGAACTTGATGAGCGTAGCGAGACATATCGAGCGATTCAGCTTGCACACGAGCTTGAATATGAAAATTCGACACCGATGTACTCTGAACACGGTGAAACAGGGTTTGTCATTGGCATTCCTGCGTTATTCTTCTCAGGGATGATGGCTGAACAGCGGATGTTCTCACAGCTGGCATCAATGGGAATGACTACGGCACAGCTAACCGACGTGTACGGCTCACGCGTTAGCTACAATGATGATGCAAAGTGGGCCTCAAAGCGGGGGGTGTCTGCCTCAGCAGTCTCACAGAACCGAGACGCGGGGAGAAACCATCTACGGTCAGAGTACGACCCAGAAACGCTGCCAGTGGACCTTTTCTAGCAAGAGCAACTGTCGGTTCAATTTCTACGGCACTATCAAATACTTCCTATGTCTAAGCTTCCATCGTCATCCATCTGAACAGTCACGATGAATCTGTCGTCGAGAATTGTGTCCGCAATGACATCGTCTGTTGCGTAGGACCGAGCCGTAAACGTTAGCTGTAGGTCAATAGGAATCTCTGCAGACCCTGGTTCATCGAGCGTAAACTCATCAGAAGAGATGCCTGCGTGTTCATTTAGAAGATTTACAGCATCATTCCCTCCGTAATCCATGTAATCATCAGAAGACACGTCAAATCGTGTTGGGTCTGTATCTGAGCTTGACTCAGCAACGTTAAAGAATTGAATGTTAGAATCCGAGCCTGATGAAGTTTCGTCAGCTGGAATCGAATATCTCCGCGTTTGCGAAACTCCGCTGTTTGATGCAATAGTATCAAATTGAGCACTGTCTTCGAGAACCTCTACATCAGCTAATTTGGCTTCAAGTTTCCAGTCGAGATAGAGCTCTTCCGTAGGCATATCGGACCACGAAACATCAAGCGTGCGATTCCCGAACGTAATCGCTGCAACTCCGCTACTCGAAACTAGGCTGTTTGCGTTCCAATTGCCACTAATTCGAAGCGATGGTTGGGATTGGCGTGTGTATGCCCCAACACCAACTCCACCAGCTGCAACTACAGCACCTGTGGCAAGCAACCCACGACGCGTTAAATTAATTTCGTACTCGGCATCACCGACACGTATCCGCCTTCCATCTATAAGCGTCCCCTCATCTATTCTATACTTCCTATCCCCCATATTATATGTTCGAACGCTTTAAATATAGATGTTTGGTCAATTCACCTTTGCGTCAAGATTCTCGTCCTACTCCACCTATAGACCACAATTGATTTCCAGTGAGAGACATAGTGAATATTTGAAAATACATTTAGATGTAAACGTTGTAAGTGATAGTATGACGCGCCAGAATGAGAATTTTCCTCACGGTAGTGAAGAATCCTACAAAGAGACGAGAGAATTTGTACTAAGTGCTCGACGAGCACTGAGCGGATTAAAACAGGCCGTGAATAACCATAATTCAGAGTACCAGGAATACAAAGATATACAAAAGAACCTGACCAGTGATATAGAATCGATTGAAAGGCCGTTGAATGCACTATCCGAAGAATATGATAAAGTGTACGTAGAATACGATAATCCTGACCCAACAACGATTCTACAGTATCAGCAAGATATTAAGCGAGCTTACGAGATGTCGAGTCTCCCAGAAAACATTACGAAACTCATGAAATACGACCGATTTGACCCAACGACGTTTGTTCACAGCGGGGGTGAAGGTGTATGGGTACGATACGGAAATCCGAATGGCCCGATGAAAGTTAGCGGTCATACAATCTGCTCTCTGCTTGAAAGACAAGTCATTGGAGAGTAAGATATGAAACCTACTTTTGCGTTGATTTGGAGATTTTGAGCCTAGCATGAACAGGCGGATTATCATGTTCATCATCGCTTCCAACAGAATAGACAGTCACAGATACGTCTTCAAAATCATCAACAGTTTCTAGTAGCCATGCCTCTGTCTCTGTTCCGCCACCCATATTCAAATCTATTCGCGTAACGCCTTGAGCACTAAACTCATCAATAACATCCCGAATACCATCGAAATTGGTTCTAAGTACTCATATATAAGATATTTACTATTTGGAGTCTAAAACGCATAAACATAATTTTTATTAATGTATTTTTTATAAACCTATATTAGTTAATAAATATAATTTTATGGAAAGACTTAATAATAACTAATCCTAAATTCAATTGAATGAATTCAGTAACAGTGAGACTAGCAGGTGGTAGTGGTGACGGGATTGATTCTACTAGTACCAATCTCGCCAAGGCTTTAATGCGTTCAGGATGTAATGTTTTCACACATAGACATTATCCATCTCGAATCCGAGGTGGTCATACTTATGTTGAATTACGTATTTCAGATGAGGAAGTCAAGTCACGTCCGAACGAGTATGAATGTTTGATTGCTCTTGGTGATTCTTTTGCAAGAAGTCCAAAAGAAGATGCATACTATGGTGATGAGGAAGTCAAACCCCTCACAGAGAATCTTGATGACTTAGCAGAGGGTGGCGTAATCATATATGATAGTGGATTGATAGATGATTCTAGCCTTCCAAATGATTTCGATACTCGTGTGAACGAAAACGACTGGACGGTGTACGACATAGATTTCAGAGGGCTCGCTACAGAACACGGTCGTCCTGTAATGAAAAATACAGGTACTATAGGGTTCATGCTTTCTGTTCTTGATTACGAAACCGACTGTGTAGAAGAGATTATCAATGAACAGATGAGTGGTGATAACGAAAAGAAAAACATTAAGATTCTACAGGAAGCTGTTAAGCTTGCAAATGAATATGGTAATAACCATGACATTCAAATTCCGTCAGGAGAACATGATGAGACGCAACTTTTGATGTCAGCCAGCCATGCAATAGCATATGGTGCTGTAGACGAGGGTGTTCAATTTGTATCTGGGTACCCTATGACTCCATGGACTACTGTTTATCAGACTCTATCTGAATTAGTTCCTAAGCAGGGTGGTGTTGCTGAGCAAGTTGAGGACGAGATTACAGCATGTTGTGCTGCTATTGGGGCTAGCCACGCAGGTGCGAAAGTTCTAACAGGTTCAAGTGGTGGCGGGTTTGCTCTTATGAGTGAAGGTCTTGGTCTTGCTGAGATGACCGAAACGCCTCTTGTATTAGTTGAGGCTCAGAGAGGAGGTCCAGCAACAGGACTTCCAACTAAGCCAGAGCAGTCTGACTTGGAGCATGTTCTATATACAAGTCAAGGTGATGCAATGAGAGTAGTTTTTTCGCCAGGAAATATCGAGGAGGCCTATATCCAAACAAGAAGAGCGTTTGAGTTAGCATATAAATACCAACTCCCAAGTATTATTCTTATTGACCAGAAGATAAGTGGAGAACTTCGAAATGTCGATGAGTCTGTTTTCACTGATAGGGAAGTAACTGGTGGAGATTTGGGTAGTGTACTAACAGAGGATGAAATTGCTGAAAGTTCGCATCACTCCTCTGGAAAATTCAATAGATTTAGATATTCTGATGAGTTAGATGGAAACGTTAGTCCAAGAAGCCTTCCTGGGCAGAATGACGGGCGGTTCCTCACATCTGGAAACGAACATAATAAACAAGGTCATATTAGTGAAGACCCGAATAATAGAGAAGAACAGATGACCAGACGAGTCTCAAAGCTGGATGACATTAGGTCCGAGTTGAATGGAATGGATGAATCATACCAAACAATGTATGGATATGATGATGCAGAAGTTGGCGTAATCTGCTTTGGTAGTACTCAGGGCACTGTATTTGAGACTGTCGATGAAATGTACGATATAGAGAACACTAAATTACAGGCAATGGGTGTAAGTGAACTGAAGCCATTCCCTGTTGAAGAAGTGCAAGAATTCGTAGACAACCATAGTACAGTATGTGTTGTTGAGCTAAATGCAACTAATCAGTTCAAAAACGAATTAATGAAACACATTGAAACGAAAAGACGACCTCATGACGTGACTATTGAAACAATTAATAAATACAATGGCAACCCGTTCACGCCAACAGAACTTGTCGGAGAAATTGAGAAGGTGATATAATATGAATCCAAATGATTTCACACCACTGACCCAAGATTCAGAAGATGTAGAGATTGATGAAAACCAGTTCACACCTGGTATCGAGCCACAAGCTACGTGGTGCCCAGGTTGTGGTGACTTTGCTGTATTAAATGCATTGAAAAAAGCGATGGCAAATATCGGAAAGACTCCTGATGAGGCATTACTTGTCACAGGGATTGGGTGTTCAGGTAAGCTAAGCAGTTATTTTGATAGCTACGGTTTCCATTCTCTCCATGGTCGTGCACTGCCAATCGGAAGAGGTTCAAAACTTGCTAACACTGATTTAGAGGTTATTGTTGCTGGCGGCGATGGTGACGGATACGGCATTGGTGGAAACCATTTCCTTCACACTGCTCGGGAGAACCATGACATGACATATATTGTCTTTAATAACGAGATTTTCGGTCTTACAAAAGGTCAAACCTCTCCCACATCACCAAAAGGCCATAAGTCAAAAACACAGATTAAAGGTTCTGCAAAGGACCCAATGCGCCCACTATCAATGGCGATGGCTGGTGGAGCGTCATACATAGCAAGGACATCTGCTGTCAACCCAAACCAAGCTGCAGAAATACTCACAGAAGCAATAGAACACAACGGATTTGCACACATTGATTTCCTAACTCAGTGCCCAACGTGGAATAAAGATGCAAGAGGTTATCTTCCATATACCGATATACAGGACTCTGACGAGTTTGACTTTGACTTGAACAACCGTGAAGAGGCAATACAAGTAATCACACAGGTCGAAAATTCACTATACGAAGGTGAAATACTAACGGGCCGTTTGTATGTTGAAGAAGGAAGAAAAACATACCATGAAGAGAAACAAGAACGAGGAGCGATTCCTAGAGAACCTATTGTATACCAAAACTTTGACCAAGATTACGAATTTGAAGGTTCTGATAAGTACTTAGACAGACACCGCTGAAATTCAATTTGCAATTCAATCTAATTGATTATTCAAGTACAAATAACGCAAATTATAGTTTTTCTACATTCTCGATTGGATTTTCAAAAGAAGCCATCGAATGATGAGTTCTGTGGATATTGTCAGAACCATATTAGAAACTAACTGTAAGTCACATTTGGTTTTGTCTTACATTTTAGAGGACATGACAGTATACTCTTTGATAGGAACACCATCAGCAAGAATTGGGCAGTGAGCATTTGATTTCATTTTTTGCACATCTACCCCCGTAACAATATTACTAAATGCAGGTGTAACTGTTACAGACGCGTCGTAATATCCTTCGTTGCAATGGAGGAATACATGGTTGCCATTGTATCTCGGGTGAAGGTGTCCAATCACATGGTGCTCAGCTCTCTGAGTTGGCGTATGGTGACCGTGGTGAATGAGTATATCTCCGAGTTCGTAGTACTTTGTAGTGTTGAATTCTCTGTCAACAGTGTTAGGGAAACCACCCACTTTTTCTTCATGATTCCCCTCAATTAGAATAAATGCGTTTACTCTGTCTTTGAGGTTCTTCAGTATAGATATGCTCTCTTCATCTGGAGGGAACTCATTGAATATATCTCCGTTTATAATAAGCGTTTGAGGATTTGTTTTATCCAGTATTGATTGCATTCTAGATTTTATGTGTTGATATTCCATTTGTGGATAAGGCGTCTGAGGGTACCGACGACCGAAATGAAAGTCACTAACTACTAATGTATCATGATTCTCGATGAACAACGCTTTCTCGACTCGGGTCCAACCGTCAGGAAGATTCATAATAGTATGTTCGTTATGAGAAACAAAAAGTATTCTGATACGCTATATGAATATCCGTGTTCTTTGACGATAGTGTAATAAGACTATAAAGTTTTTCTGAATTCACGATTGTAAGTTCCACTCTGCGATTGCGAAGTTATCTATGTCCTCGTAGTCATCGTCATCAACAGTGAATGGGTCAATATCATCCACGGTTATAGTTTCGTCTGGTAGTTCCTCTTCTGTGGGGAACTCGTCGGGACCGTCAGGAGATGGTAGCTTTTCTTTCATGTTTATATGCGGTATGGTAGTGAGAATGTATAAGAGTTGTTGGAGTAATGGTGTTAGTCGTGAGAAATAAGACCGTTTTCAAATTCGGTTACAGCTTCTTCGATTTCTTCCTCAGACAGATTAGAACTCATCTGGTGAAGGAATGCCTCGAAGCAATCCCTACCGAGACCTATTCCGTTGTCTTCGATTTGAACGTTCTCTTCTTCGAAATTGAGTTCGACATTGTGTAGCGTTTCTTCGTCATCAATGGCCTTTTCAAGCGCTTGTATAGCGTTTATATGGGATTCCTGGATGTCCATATCTGATAGGAAGAAAGAGCACGTCAAAAGTATTACTATTTAGTGTGATTCACTTACTAACTGTGGTTGAGTTTTCGAGGTCAATAGAAAAGGAATAGAAAATAGAATTGAATGGGTGATTGTACCTTATGAAGTAAATAGTTTGAAAGCATCGTGCAGATAAGGAAACGCTATTTAAATTTATATTAATATTTATGTAATATTAAACTTAACAATTAAATTTAGAACAGGGCTCCGTCAACATTGTTAATAGATACTTCGAACATATTCAACACCTTTCCACGAACGATACCGCAATTTTAAGTAATTATATACGCTTTTTGATTTTTGAGAAATTGACTTTAGTGGATTCATACCATAATAAACAGCTAATATAACAGAAAGAATGATAACCCATGAATGAGCTATATTTCCAAATGAAGATTGAGCGTTTTCACGTATCGAACTAGGTTCTGTCGTAGTTGCAACTCCTACCAGTATTAATCCTAGAGGTATAACTAAAAATAAACCAGTTAATTTTGGTATATCTTCTTTGAGTTTATTTCCGCTTTCATACGTGGCTAGATGGAATACTACAGTTCCTCCAGCAATAAGACTAAAAAATATACTACCTATCGTAATATCTGCCATCGCTTGTCTAATACCGACTTCATTTATAAAATAAGATAGCATAAAGATAGCTAAAGACATAAATCCAATTGAAAATACAGATTTACTTACTAATGAAATTCTGTTAGAACTATCAGAACCTTTCCATGAAGCAAGTCTATTATTTATACACCATCTATGGATTCTACCAACTATTTCACTTGATATACCTGTTTTATCTGGAATATGTAGTTCATAATTCCCATCTATTTTTTTAATCCATATTTTCCTTTCAAGGAGGGTTGTCACATCTTTATCATCGTCTGCAAATAGCATCATTAAACGCACAAACTCATTTTTAACAATATATTCTTCAGGAGATGTTGGTTTATCGAGCGTATAAGTCTCATAGTGTTCTTCACCATTATCAAGAATTGAAACATCTATTTTGATGGATTCTTCTCTTGATTTTATATTGTTGACGTATCCTTCAAGTGCTGCGTTTTGTGGAGTATGCTGTTCCCTCTGTTCTCCTGTGAATTTATTAATTCTTTTCTGCTTTTTTTCACGTATTTGTTTTAATTCTTCGTTATATTCATAGGCTTTCTCATACCTATCATCAACGTCCTGACGATTTTCAACTAACTTTTCCTCTTGGGTACTCATCTTTCAACGGAACCTTTGTGTGAAGCGTAAAAAAGATTTCTAAATGAAATTTTAAATTTTGTAGACCTTGAGGTCATTGAAGCAGGCATTCATTTCAAATCCATATAATTAAAATTCTAAACGAATACGTAATACTTAATATTAATACAGCTATATTCAGATGTATGGGATTGAGCATCCGTACGTTGGACGATGGATGGGTAGATTTGGGTGATTGTGACTTGCAATCTGACCCTGCAAAAGGTGAAATTATTGGAGCAATGGAGACAGAACGATATTCGTGTGGAGATATTGTTTATTTTGATGGCCAATCTAGAACGGAGATTGTTAATATATCTGAACTTTCAAAAGTAACGGATATTGAAATTATAGAAATTTTAGAATATACTGAGTTGGGTTATATTATTGAAATACCTAATGGAGAGACCACACATATTAAAATATCAGACCTCCATATGAACCGATAAAATTTCCACGCTCACGTTCTAAGGAACAATACCATTTTCTTCAACTATCAAAGACGATATTAACTACCAATAACCTCAAGTGAGACTAAATCAGTATATTTAATACAGTTTGTTAGAAATGTACAACTAATATGAGTCTATAGGATGTACTAGGGAGAGGCATATTTACATTCATATATTCATATACGAAGTCTTCCCCATAACATTTAATGAACTACTCCATCCTACTGTGCTACTCGTTCATTTCTTTCACTGCGTTGCTCCTTGAGGAGAGGGAGAGGATGCAGACGTTCACATTAAAACAAAATATAGCCTTTTGCCTTCTAGTCTCCTCTGTTGACCATCCACTCGAAGACGGATTCCATGTTTTCGATTTCGTAGATGGTGGTGCGTTCGATAAGCTTCCCCAGCGGTTCGAGTTCCTTTTCAGAGTAGCCTGAGTCTCGCAAGATGAGGTACGCGTCGTACAGGACATCTTCTTCCCTGCTGCCCCAGTAGCAGTCATCTCGCGTCACTTCGCCGTTCGGTTTCTTTGCGGTCGCTTCCAAGTACGGGTTGTCTCTGTTACTTTCGCTCATGTGTTACCACTCACGCTAGCAAGTCGGAGCTAGCGCGAACGGTAGTTATCGGGAAATCCGCTCATATCATAATCCAAGTCTTTCTATAACATAAATCCTCCGATGTTATTTACGATAACAGTCAACCGATTAGTCTTAATTGGCGTAATTAATTATTTTGCGTAGAAGGCGCAATACACGTGTTCAAGCCGTGGATACGCACCGTCACAATGACGAGAACTATCCGACCGTGCTGGTGAGACACGTCGTATCCAAAGGTACTGACAAATCCGTTGACGCTGAATCACTGCACGTCGGACAAAAACAACCACGCGCTGGCGACGAGGCAGAGGATAGGAGTAACAGCGAGCATCGGCAAACCTGAAACCCCAAACATAGAAGTAGCGGTACTGTGGGATTCCTGCGTATACAGGCGCAGGAGGATGTCAACCTCCTACCAACGGTGACGAGGATAACGCGGGTATGTGCCGTACAAGTACCGTTCTTGTATTCGTTGACAGTACTTCTCCAGTGGAATGAAGGCGATGTACCGATTCACATCTTCACTGTTTGTTATGGGGATGGGGAGCGTATCGTCGTGCTCACCAATCTTCGCATACTCGCCCGTATAGTTACCACGAGCCAATGTTTTGAGCGTTTCCACACGAACTGGTGTGACCAGTCCATTTCGTGCCCAGAGAGCAGTTATCGCTCTATCGGCCCGACCGAGTTGTTGGAAGTGCTCATCGGATATATCGCCGTTCACCTGGATGTCTGTTTCCAGGCTGGTGAACGTTTTTGTGTCCTTGTATTCGAGGTGGCGGTATTCGATACTATCGAGGAATTCGCAAATCTGTTCCATAGCATGCACGAGAGTGTCGTGTTAGCCTTCTTTATATCTAAACGTTCCATCTATACTATGAAAAGACTTTCGTTCTCAGATGATACTAATACCCTCACTGCTGACCATTCCCTCGTGAACCAGAGAAATACAATCGACAGGTTTAATTAGATATGAAAGATATATATTACTAAGTTATGAATCCACCAGAGACGCCGTACTATGTCGGACCCGTCGCAGAATTTGAAAGTGGAGAAACTCTAGACGATGGACGGACTAGATTCTATGTCTATGGTCCGAAAGAACACGAAATCATTGCGGATACTGTTAACCTGAATGAAACTCAGTTTGATGGCTATCATATCTTCACAGGATTTGAGGACATGTATATCGTTGAAACTGGTGGTGACCTAGTTCTCACCGATGTACAGCCTGATGGTTTCTCACCTGAGCCAATTCCAACAATGGACATCACGGTAGCGATAGAGACTCACTGGGAGTCTGAGTATGTTCAGATTGAGGAGGAGTGGTATCATGGGACGGAAGCTGGAGACGTATATATGCACCAACGAAACGACACAATGGAACGTATCGAGACTGAAGAACCGCCTGGCGGGGTCGAAGAATACACAGTAACGTTGTTCGACCCTGATGGGGGCGGAGGGACTTTCTGGGCCAAATGTGGTGATGTTGTTGCATCTGGAGATATGCCTGAAGAGGCAATCACACAAGTCGTTGATAACCTTGAAACATTCTGAAGAGGGTTTATTCAGTCACTGATTGGGGCTGCTGGGAGATAGTCGTCTTCGATAGCAACGGTAAATATTCCTGTATGAATTGTACGCGAGTCGCTCCGTTGGATTGTTGCTGCGGCATCGACAAGCTCACGGAAGGCATAGGTCGTCTCAGGGGATGCAGCTAACATTAGGAGCTGATACCCGTCAGGAGAATAGGATGCTGCTTTATCGAAGTCTGCGGCGTCGTATAGCGTTGAAAAGTTCTCCACGACGGTTTCAAGACTATCATTCATCAGTTGTGCGCCAGGGTCATTGTACGGAACAGTAGTTTTCTGCGAGTCAAAATACTCGGTTATGTCGATGATGCCTGCTCCCTCATACAGCGATTCTGAAAAGTACGTCACAACGTCTTCGGAAACGTATATGCCAATTGTGCGAAAGGACTCGTTCACACGTAAACATACGTCTCTCAAGTCTTTAAATTATCCGCCAATAGTAGATAACTATCCTGTGACTATGCGTCGACAACAGTGACTTCCTCCGCTTTCTTGAGAGCTGTAATGAAGTCCTCAGGGAACGGCTTGGTTCGCATTGAGTGGTCCACATAGGCCTTGTTTCCACGACGCTTTGTAGTGTCACTCTTATCGGTCTCAAGATTTGTGACCTTAAAGAACTGCGTGCCTTCAATTGTCTCGTCTGCTTCGATTCGGTGCGGTGCGCCATTAACGTCTACTGTCTTTTCACTGTGGAATATCGATGGCATACATCGAGATTTCTCCCCATAGCCTATTAGTATTGTGACTAGTAGCGGAGAGACATCTGCAGAGAGTAAATCGGAAATCTATCCTCTGCCACGAGGTGCAGTGACTGCGATTTTCATATAGCTACATAGGGTTCATGCGTCTGATTCTCTACTCATGGTCGTGAATCCAGAGGTCAGCCTCGCACCCCTGAGGTCGGTTCTTACCCTGATGAAACTCAAATCCGTGAGTACGGAGAATTGCTTCCATAGCTCGTGAAGCTGTAGGTCCAGAGGTTAGTCTCCCACCGAACTGGTTGACGAGGTGCCCAACAGCTGCCTTGGCGTAGCCATTACGGCGCTGGTCTGGTTCGATGAATACACGCTGAATGTAGCCTTCTCCACCTCTTTCATCGAATGTGATGTACCCGACGGATTCACTATCGGCTATAATATCGAATCCCCTGTCTGAATCTTGAAGTTCAATAGTAGTCATTTGTTCGAAGTTATCCTCGTATTGTTATAGAATTGTCGGTTGATAGTTCAGACACTAATCGTGGAGTATTGCTGCGGTGGTCAAAGTATAGGATTATGTGTTCAAGAGTCATGTTCGATTTCAACGATTCGGTCAAGAGATACTTCCTCTACACCGTCAACGATAACAACACTGCGGTCGAGCTGAGTGTCGGTGATGGTGCCACGGTACTTGTTAGGCCCGTTGATTACGAAGCCGTTGTCTTTACCTTCGTAGATGATTCGCGTCCCGTCCTGTAGGTTGGTCACGGCTGAAACGGCATTCTGTAGGCGTTCTCGGATGGTTTCGGTGTTATTATCGTCCATAATGGTGTGTGCGCAGTTAGAGGTTAATAATCTTGGCTTCGGAGATACTATGCTGTACCGAATTCGTTATTCTTAAGCCACCCTGCACCGACAGCTTATCCATGGCTGATTTAATGAATATAAATTCTGAGGGGGAGAGCATTGTAATGGGACTCCAGTTTGGATGGTATTCTGTATCCGAGCACTATATCGACCCGTATGAGCGAGAGACCTTAACAATTGGATTTACACTCCCAACTAACCTGAAAGAGGATTTTCAACGAGAGGTGACAGATATATCAGGCAAGATGTCTGAAACCAAACTACGGAAGTGGATTGAAACGCATATTCATGAGCTTATTTCTCAGGATTGTATCACAAGGGCGGATTCACCTACGTCCTGTTCCATTAACTCTGTAGCTGACCTTTCAGACCATCTCGCAGAGATGCAGTTTAGTTATTGACTCTTACATATAGTGCGAATACAAATTGATTCAATTATACTTTTGGTCTTGGACTCGAATCCGTAGAGTATGGTAAACTTTGAACCCCCACTTACTCGGTATCACGACCGTTGGCAAGAGCGAGCCAAATTACAATCTGATATTCCTGAACTCCGAAAACAGTTGCTAGCTCTTGGTGGAGATGAAGTCGTTCCATCACACGAGCCAGACCTCTCTAAACTACTCTCTCGGGGTCAACGAATCGAACCGACTGGCGTCGTAAAGGTCCAGATGAGAGCCAGTCAATGCCACGAAAATGCTGCTATCCTTTACAGGGAGGAGGAATCCATCACGGAAATTGGGGCTGGATGGGCGCTTTCTGATGATGGCTTATGGCGACAACACTCGTGGGCACACCGTGGTGATGAACTTGTTGAAACAACAGAATCGCGTGTACAGTACTTTGGATTGTATCTGAGTGAGGAGGAAGCAGAGGAGTTTGTAAAGAAAAACACATTTCTTGGATAATAGTTTGTCTGCAAGTCAAATAATCTTAATTCGGTATATTGAGTCCGTTATTGAGATTGCTCTTCGTTCGGGTCAATTTCTCCACGTTGAAAGAGTGGGAGATTGCTCGGGTCGTCTACTCCGTCAGGACATTCGGCATCGTAGTGACGACTGTTGTATTCAATCCAGACGTGTGCATAGGAGGTGTAGCCGCTTTGGTCATAGCCCCAGGTACGAATTCGAATATCCTCTGTAGGTAAATCAGGGATGGAACGAGCCGTGTCTTGAACAGAGCGAGCGAACATTTTGCAGTGGCCGTTGTTGATGTCACTGGAATCGGTGACAGATGGTTCGAGGTTCGGAATATTTTTCCATTTACGCAGTTCGGATTCGATGATTTCTGTAATGGTGCTCATTGCTTCGTCGTTCATCTTGAATGGTTATAGAATTGTCGTTCTCCGCGTACTTTATATAGTGGCTGTGGATGTGGGTTTTTGGTGGTTGACGGTCGGCTGAAGTCGACGAGGAACGCATCGTTTTGTAGGGCGTGGAGTTTTGGAGAGTGGTGGTCACTGGTTGTGTTGATTTGCCCGTGATTATTGTTATTCAGATTTCTGTGAAGGTCAATGTCTTTAGGGCGGCGGTGGATAGAATACTGTATGCAACTTACAGAAGCCTGAGTTACAAAGTGTTACAAGTGTGATGGGGTTGACATGGGACCTTCACTTGATGATGGTGTGATGGCAATTGATGAGGAGAATGCTGTCTGGCATTGTATGGGGTGTCGCTCAGAACGTGACTTCAGCAGACACGACCCACTTACAGAGATTCGGCTCAGGGGCGTTTCAGATAGTCTAATGCTGCGGAAGTCGAGGACTTTATCGTATGACGAGTTTATGAGCTGGGACGAGGAGCAAGAGTCGTGGTAGTGATTGAAAACCTGTTCTTTATATAGTAGCTGTGGATGGATGTTTTCGGTGGTCGATGGTAGGAGGAGAGCCATTAGCGACCAATTCGTTATTTATATACCATCTGATGTATTTGGTGGTCGTATGGAACTAGCTATTGTAGATGCCTGCGGCGGTCGATTCGGAAACACGCATGGGTCAGTTCACATCTATGAAGTTGAAGAGGAGGTATGGAACGAGCGTGATGGATACTCACAAGGACCTGATGGAACATTGGCTGTTCTACAGGATATGGAGAAAGAAGGAAAAGCAGAGTTGAGGCAGACGATTGTACCTGATGATGTTGTAACTGTGTAGGGGGTGCATCGAGCGTTTTATATAGTGGTCGAGGAGGGTGGTTTTCAGTGGTCTGGGTGTAGGGGTTGGCACGTGTTTTTGCTATGGTTTTTGTGTGACATTTTGGCCACCAGGGTTGGTTCAGGTACTTGGGATATGTGGATGTTCAGAAATACTTCGACAAAACCCAATATA
>LFCJ01000940.1_pt1 | contig 19361 bp, 15 predicted proteins | sample 643141 | NCBI WGS metagenome assembly LFCJ01 (sample SAMN03766243, study PRJNA286221) | soda lake metagenome | biome: soda lake; feature: Kulunda steppe; material: water; isolation source: sample B1-Br-g2 brine of Lake Bitter-1 | place: Russia: Kulunda steppe | collected 2010-07
CGGTGATGCTGGAGGTGACATCAGGCTTCTGCTGCGCGCGCTGGGCAGCTGCGTGGGCGACGGTGGCGCAAGGTATGGTCCAACTGCGGTGGGATGCGTGTCTGATGAAGGTGGCAATACAGACGGCCTCACTGCATTGCTCAATGTGGCAAGCTGCTCCTTGGGGTGCATTGCTGTCGTGAGCTCTGCTTCTGAGGCAAGATGCTTCTTGGGGTGCGTTGCTAACGTGAGCTCTGCTTCTGTGGCGGGCTGTGTCTGTGATTGCAGCGCTGTGCCTGCGCTCTCTATGTCTGTGGCAGGCGGTTTGTTTGGGTGCACTGCTGCGGCCGCCGTGGCGGCGGCGGCTGCTGCTGCTGCTGCTGCTCCTGCTGCATCAACCTCTGAAGCAGGCTGTTCCCATGGCTGCGCCCCGGTGCCTGTGCTCTCTGTCTCTGTGGCAGGCTGTTTGTTTGGGTACGCCGCTGCTGCTGCTGCACCAACCTCTGAAGCAGGCTGTTTCCGTGCCTGCGCCCCTGTGCCTGTGCTCTCTGTGTCTATAGCAGGCTGTTTGTTTGGGCGTGCTGCTGCTGCTGCTGCATCAACCTCTGGAGCAGGCTGTTCCCATGGCTGCGCCACTGTACCTGTGCTCTCTGTGTCTGTGGCAGGCTGTTTGTTTGGGTGCGCCACTGTACCTGTGCTCTCTGTCTCTGTGGCAGGCTCTTTGTTTGGGTGCGCTGCTGCTGCTGCTGCTCCTGCCGCATCAACCTCTGAAGCATGCTGTTTTTGTGGCTGCGCCCCTGTGCCTGTGCTCCCTGTGTCTACAGCAGGCTGTTTGTTTGGGCGTGCTGCTGCTGCTGCTGCATCAACCTCTGGAGCAGGCTGTTCCCATGGCTGCGCCACTGTACCTGTGCTCTCTGTGTCTGTGGCAGGCTGTTTATTTGGGTGCGCTGCTGCTGCTGCTGCTGCTGCATCAACTTCTGAAGCAGGCCGTTCCTGTGGCTGCGCCGCTGTACGTGTGCTCTCTGTCTCTGTGGCAGGCTGTTTGCTTGGGTGCGCTGCTGCTGCTGCGGCTGCTGCTGCTGCTGCTGCTGCTGCATCAACCTTTGAAGCAGGCTGTTCCCATGGCTGCGCCCCAGTGCCTGTGCTCTCTGTGTCTGTGGCAGGCTGTTTGTTTGGGTGCGCTGCTGCTGCTGCATCAACTTCTGAAGCAGGCTGTTCCTGTGGCTGCGCCCCTGTACCTGTGCTCTCTGTCTCTGTGGCAGGCTGTTTGTTTGGGTGCGCTGCTGCTGCTGCATCAACCTCTGGAGCAGGCTGTTCCTGTGGCTGCGCCGCTGTGCCTGTGCTCTCTGTGTCTGTGGCAGGCTGTTTGTTTGGGTGCGCTGCTGCCGCTGCTGCATTAACTTCTGAAGCAGGCTGTGCTTGTGGCTGCGCTGCTGTGCCTGTGCACTCTGTGTCTGTGGTACGCTGTTTGTTTGGGTGCGTTGCTGCTGCTGCTGCTGCTGCTGCTGCACCCACTTCTACAGCAGGCTTTTCTTGTGGCTGTGCCGCTGTGCCCGTGCTCTCTGTGTCTGTAACAGGTTGCGTGGGTGGCAGCAGCAAGTCTGGTAGAGGTGATGGGAGGTTTGACTGAGCCGCAGCGCCAGCAGCGGGCTGTGCAGACAAGGAGGCTGCAGCCTGTGAAAGTAGGTGATCTTGAATCTGTGAAGCATGCAGCACTGGAAGTTGTGCAGCTGTGTTTGGTGCATGGTCCACCAGGCTGCCATGAAGAGCACAGCTGGTTGGAGATGGTGATGCTGCTGGCACGCGCTGTTCATCCCTGTGCTCATCCCTGTGCTCATCTCTGTGCTCATCCCTGTGCTCATCCCTGTGCTGCAGCGTCTGTGGCTGGGCCATCTGCTGCCCAAGGTTTGCAGATTGACCCTCATGCCAACGTGCTTGCTGCCCTGGAATCTCTGGCTCATGCATATTCTGTGCCTGCGACTCCTGCTGCAGCTGCTGCTGCAGCTGCTGCTCCTTGAGTACTTGCCCAGTAGGCTCTGCCCATGCTTGCGGCTTGCTCTGCAGCATTTAAAAAACAGCACATACAATGATTATGTGACTCACTTTCAGTGTGCTTGAATGGTGACCCAGAATTGCAAAGCTGGGAACATCTCAACCCGAGGATTAAAAAGATAATGAAAGAGAGGAAGATGAAGAATAACACCTTCCTCTGGACATGGAGTTGCCGTGTGAAGGAAAGCCCCAAAAGCCACTTATTGACAGAAACAAGCAGTCTTGCCTGATAATCAAGGTTATGATCCTCAGGTAAACATAAGGCATAGACGGCATGGTGCACTGCATCGCCTGTGATCATCTCACACTCACATGAAGCTTGTTTGATTGTTCTTCACCAATCTCCAATTTCGTCCTCAAGTCTTTGACTTCTCTGCGGCTCCTTGCAAGGTCAGCCTTTAATCTCTGCACCTGCATCTGTGGGAGACAACACATTTTGCAAAAGATGAATTGAAGGTAATGCATATAAAAGGGTTTAACTGACATTTCCCCACCTGCCCCTTAAACCAATAGATAAGCAGGCACCACTTTTTCACGTCACCGGCAAGGTCAGATCAGGTGCTGCAATTTCGTTGGAAAAAGCCTGACATCCTCTTTACCTGCAGGGACACAACTTGGCTGTCCCTTGCTGCTAATCTTTGGGTCAGTGCAGCTGACGTGCTCCGGTGATTTGTAAGGTCATACAGCAGTGCCTCCGCATGTTCCTGAAGTGCAACACCCACAAAAGAAAGGAGCGAGCCGCAGATTGAGGATTTTCCCCCTGTCAAACTCCACAAGTCTGACATTATCTGTACAGATGCCCGTCCAAGCAGCGCGTGCAAACTCGTGCGGTAGACTGGCATCAGCATCTGGCATTCCTCTGTTTCTCCAACTGACCAAGAGCAAATGAATGCATGGTATGCACACCTTGCTGCTCTGCAGCTCAGTCTGGACGCTTTCAGCATGGGAGCTTGACAATTCCAGCTCCTTACGCAACTCGTCAGCCAGCCTTTCATGTCTAACCTGCATTCAATTGTGGCACAACACAGACAGAAGTAGCAAAGGCATGACTTCTTATGGAAAAAGTGTTGCATCACAGGAAATGCCAATCGGTAAATTCCCATTCTCAGCTAGATGTTGCTCAATGACACTGTGGCACAAATTGACACCAAAAGGCAGCACAGGAAAGCCCCCAAGCATGCTCAGAATGCAGCTGACATGTCTTGATGTGCAATGTCATTCAAGAAAGTCTAGTGGATTGGGACCAAGCTGAAATGAAGGAGGCTCTGGAGTATGCAGGACCGCTGTTGTAGGCTTTTACCTGGAAGCGAGCTATCAGAAGATTGTGCTCGGCTTTCTCCTTCTGTGCATCATGGCAGACCCTGGCCAGAGAGGCATCATTAGCTGCAGCCTCCTGAGGATGGGCGACAGAGTTTGAGGCCTGCCTCTCATCATGAGTACATGCTAGATTGTCTGCGCCCTTGTTGCCTGATGATTGCAACTCAGCTAGTGATTAGGTCACAAGCACCTTAATTGACAAGTTGATCCTCTAAGTTGCTGCTGTACGGTATTGTGACATGAGTGAATTGTGACACGAGAAAGCTTTTCAGGGCAGAATTGAGGAAATTAGAGGGGCATGCATGAAGTTTGGCTTACGCAGAAAGTAATGCTTAAGCAACAGAATTCACCCCAAACCACCGCATCCTTGGCAGCCATCTTATGCCCCGCCACATTGTGCCAGCACTTGCATGCTTTTGCATGCAATGCTCTGTCACGCCCAGGCACACCTCGCGCAGGTGGGCCACCTGGCCTGCAAGCTCTGCGTTGTGCGCCTGCAATTCCTGTATAGCAACTTGGAGGACCTGAACAGAGTGGGCAGCGAGTGGGAAAAGCAGGGTCTGTAGTTGGAGAGCAACAGTGCTGGCAAAGGCAAGCATCTTCCAGGACAAGCAAGCACCTCCGAATGGTTATATTGTGCCTGTGCACTGGTAAGCAACAAAGTCAACCACGCACCCCTTAGCCAAGCAAGCAAGCATCCCCTTCCAGGCGCAGAGCAATCACTCTGCATTTTTGCACTGCTTGAGCCTGCTGCATTTATCACACACATAGGCAAAATTTCAACCAAAAAACCCTATGAGACCAAGAAGGCTGCAACACCTGCTCACGATGGCCCTGACCCGGTTAAATGCCTACCAAGAGCAGCACATGTGACAAAGCATGCCCAGTTTGCATGGTACACATCTCTAGAGCAGGAAGTGACGCATGTTACACCTCCTCCAGGGCTGCCCCAGCTCCTGCTTGCCAACGGCACTTTTTTAGGTGGGCATTCAGCAAACCAAGCATTCTGTTGCTTTTTTCTGGCTGCTGCCTCACCCTTTTCTCCGATTTGATCTGCTCCTCCAGTTCCTTCATCTTTTGACGATGCTGGTGGTGCCGTTCTAGGTTCACCTGCTTGTGTGCAAGTCAAAAGGTTGCAGTGGTATGCAAGAAGAACGTTTGCGTGCATATTTTTTTGATGGCCTGCAGCCTGTCGTGACACTAGGAAATCCCATTTTCAGGAACGTAATCAACTATCTAACCTGAATGCGTGAGCTGTCCCTGGTTTCTAAAGGACATGCCATGCACACACCAACAAGGAAATAAAATGACGTGTTGTGAAATTCAAAGGGCACGTCTGTTCACAGACAAGTGCAGCTTGTTATTCGCCCCTATGCAGCTTCTTGCTGAAGTACTCTAACACAAAGCGCCAGCAAGGAAGGGAGGAAAAGACACGCAACCTTCGGGGACAACCCTATTAATAGCACATTGCTAGTCCTGGCACGCTATAACTATGTCGTCCACCTCTTTGCTGCTTACTGTTTCAGCCTGCTACTGCTGTGCATGCACCAACATAATGCAATTCGCATTGCTGTCAACATGGGTTCAGTGTGAATGCAATGTCTCACACAAATTGTGAGACCCATCAAAGCTTATGCATGAAATGCAGCCATGCTCATGCTGCTGCATGCTCTCTTACCGCAAACGTCTTAGCTAAGGCAGCTTGCAGGGCAGCGTTGTTCAAGGCACTGTCCAATATCACCTGGTGGAAAGCGGCAATGCGGTGCATTTGGCTCTACAGATTCGCGTTGGCTCATGGCTTGTCTGCTTCATAGGCTGATGGTCCACTTGGGGTCAAATTGACACAATGCGAGCAAAATGCAACCGTGGCCGGCTTCTTGACAGCGCTTGATTGCAAACAAACAAGTTTTTCTGCCAGATTTTGCAACGAGACGTATTGACAGATGAGCATGCGTTTGCTTGGCCCACCTTTTCATCTTCTGGTGCTTCACATACGCACAGCTCCGGATAGTCGAGCAGGCGGCGGGGCACCTGCGATGGAAAGTCAATTATCCACCCTCGCAACCTGTGGGTTCGGGGTTCGAACCTCACTGGAGGCCACAACCGGCTAAGCTGCCCTCGTTCGGCAGATACAGCCTTGAAACCTTACCTTACCTTACCTTACCTTGGCCCACCTTTTCATCTTCGGCTGTTAAATCAGGCCAGTCCTCCTGGTCAGATGGGCAGAGCTGTTCCTCTTCATAACTTCCCTGTGCAGTCCGCTGTCCATCTGCCTGAACCCCAAGGCTTGACACTCCCACACCCTTCCCCCAACCTCCACCTTGCGCAAATGGCTGCCCATCCATATGGGTAGGCCCAGACCTACCAACCTGTGCTGGGTTTTTGACTCGACGCCAAATCTGGTGCAAGCATGGCCCTGCAGGCATGTCCACTTGTGGGCCCCCCTGCGCAAGGGCGCCACCTGCTTCAATCGCAGCACCTTGCACTTCTTCCCATTGGCCCCCAGCCGTCTGGAGAGGCGCTCGCGCAATGTCCAGGTCCTCCCCTTGCAGGTCTGATGCGCATGCCTCATGGGCATGCCAAGCGCCCTTTCCTTCCCCATTTGGGACTTCCCGTTCCTTGTGCCGCTGCAGATACGTGCAATCACAAAAGAGAGCAGGAAGTGGGGTGGCCCAGGGTGTTGCCTCTGACAAAGAGGAGGAGCACCGGCCTTAGTGAATTGGGCTCAAGTGCCCTGAGGTTGACCCTTGTGGTCAGTCGCAAGGACATCCGCACAAGAGACCCAAACAAGCAAGTAGGGATTTATAAAGTTCATGGATCCTCTTATACCAGTATGACCCTCCTGCATGACAAATGTTCATCCATTCACCTGCCTCGCCAAGTGACCAGAGCACGCGCTCCCGCTCTGTGTTTTGCTTCTTCCAGTGCACAATCCGAGTGAGTTTTTGCACGGTGTGCTGAGTGCAAGAACTGAGGTAATCAGTGATCTTTCGGGGGCCCTCAGGTAGCCCATTGCTGAAGAGCATCCGCCGCAGTTTTTGCTGCAGGGCTTCATTGCCTTGGGCACTTCCGCTGACCCTGCACATGCACGCAGGAGACAGCAAACACAATGATCAATGGCAGCCATTCTTTCTCTCTGTCCTGTCTCAGCCTGGGCACAAATGCAACGTTGAGATCAGCTGAAGTCCAGCAACAGGTAGGCTTTTTTGCTGGCAGTCCGCACGCCATGCGGCCTTTCCATAAGCATTCCTAAGAGCATGATCATCCTGCCTAACCTACCAATAGATGCGCAGTACCGGAACACCGTCAAGAGCTAGTGTGCTCTGCCCCCGCACTCGGACCCCTCCGTGAGCTGTCACTGCATGCAAATCAAATGAAGCAAATGGAATCAGCCTGGTGGATGCAGAATCAAATCAACAGGTAATAGATAACCCGTTCAGCCCCGTTCAGCCACCCACTTGCTCACTTGCTGGCCGTATGGGGTAACCCTAACTTACGATTGCCCGTCTTATGTAAAGATCCATTCTACCCAAATTTGTAATGAATGCAGAATATGTACCTCAATCAGCATTTTGCATTCGAGTCTACTTGCACTCGCTTGCAGTTTAAAAGGTACCTTTACAAATGAACATTTCGTTTTCACTTCAGGGTTTGCAGTGATTTCAGCCTGCTTGGACTTGTCAAAGGCAGATCCACATAATAATTGGCCCCATAAATCTAAAATGCATTATTGAAATTTCATTCTCATTCCACAGCTCAATCCCTACAGTTTGTAGCGGACTGCTTAAGAACTGTTCAAATGACCGGGTAAAGTTGTAGAAGAGAATTTTGTTTTGAAGGCAACACTTGCAGCATTGTGGACAGTACAATACAATAAAGACCATTGTGCTACGGCTAGCGACATACATGTCTATACAGCAAGAAGCTGACTGCAATTGCTTGAGCAGCTGCGCTAGCCTCCCTGCTCATACTAATTTTCCGAACACTCGAATGAGCCAGTTGCCTGAGCATAGCCATAACATCAGCAGCAACCTAAGCCAGATCTCTAGAGCCAACTAACCCAGGGGCCCTGGCCCCGGGGTCGCGAGTCGCTCACAGCCTAAACAACTTGAAGGTATTGATTATCGTCATTCTATATAGAAGGCTATCAATAACTACACAGCAGTCTGAATTAGTTTATGATATGCAGCGACACGAAGGCATATGTCTGGAGCCCAGTGAGAACACTGCAGAACATGTAATATATGAACAGTGTGACATCAAAAGGTATGCAGATTGCAGACTGTACATTGTCATTGGATTGTGGAGAATGCCATTACCAGCGGTCAAAGATCAGTGTTGCAACCAGCCGCAGCAAAAAGGCTCGCCTGGTAGAAAATGCACACAGCATTCCCCTGCGTACAGTACCCTGGCAAGCATGCCCTTGGCACTCGAGCTGGGTCACCCGCATCTCACTGTTTCCCTGATGGAGCTCATGGGCCCACCTGGTTCTGTGTTCTTAGCCCTGCATCAGAGTGGCGTACCACCATGACAACCTGCTCCATCCTAGAGGCAGGGCTGGCCGTTGCAGCCGCCGCTCCAGTTGCTTTGGCTGCGCTGCGAAGCTGCAGCAGCTCCCTGGCCACACGCAGTGCGCTAATCTCAGCCTCGCTGCGCACTGCGCCTTGCAAGAATTGGTACCCAGGGTAGGCGTGCATGCCTATGGTCAAGCGGATCAAGCAGAAAGCTGCAAACCCCAGGGTGTCCACCCAAACGCTACAGCTACATGGCGAGGCAGCTCCAGAAGCATCCCTAGCGCCCTCTGCCATGCTGCCATGCTGCCTCGAGGCGCGCGCCCTGGACGCTTCCTTGTGCAGCACCTGGAACTTTTGACAGAGCAAGCACCAGAGCTCAACCATTGTCCCTAGGAGCCACTTGCACTGCTGCTCACGGGACCTGCAACATGCGGCCTCCCTGCCTCCTCCCCCTGTTTCATCAGGTGGGTGTGACCCTTGGGCTCCCTTTCCAACAGGCAAAGCAGCGGCCGAGGTCCCGACTCGTGCAGGCCCTGCAGATGAGTTGGCCTTAGGAAGCTGGGGTCTCGTGTCAAACGGAGATGGCAGGGTGGGGGCTGCTTCTGGCTGCCGGCGCAAGACGATGAAGGCCAGGATGAGCACGCCCAGGAGGCAGCCAAGATCAAAGCCCATCGGTCCGACACTCGCAAACTCCTGAGAGGGCAATGCGCCGGGCATCAAAGCTGTACACAGACTTGGCACATGGCGCGGGCATCTACATCATACTTCAAACACATGTGTGCGTCTGGGGAACATGCAGACAGCGTCTCTTCATGTGGTGTCATGGCCATGCAGAAGTGCTGTGCGTGCCCATTGATTGCTGCCTCTGTTTCAAAGGGGCTTGTTGGGAGAGGGCTGGGAATGACATCAATTTGCAAGCGCAGGCTACTAATTGCGCTCCAAGTCTTTTCTTGCGGATTCATTGCTTGATGCTTAACCTGTTTGGATCAAGGACGGGATAACTCCATGATTCACAGTCTCAGAAGGCAGCGTGTGTGTTTGCTGGATACCTTTTTGCAGTTGGCATCATAAAAGTTGCAGGGCTTCGAAGTGTCGCACACAGGTTGGGTGCTACAGGGCAGGGATTGTTTCCTTGCAAAAAAAAGACCAATCAGGGACCCAGTCTCCATTCCCTCCGCTGTTTCCACAAACATGCAGCTACTTACCCAGTCAATCAAGTATGTTGAGGAGGCTGTGGCCAAGAGGTTGCCCGTGTGCAGATCATTGTGAAGCAAAGCCTCCTTCTTTGTCCTGTAGCACTGCACGCAATCCTTCAAGTCCTGCAGTACACCGGCATCACTCCTGCAGCACATTGCAACAAAACAAGCAGCCCCTGTGATTGCCTTTGCTGTGTGGGCTCCTTCTGCTTTGAGCAGCATGTTGCGGGCTTTATGTCAAGAGGTTAAGGGGGCCGGTCCATCATCTCCCACTCATCTTCTGCTCCACTTCAGGCATAGACATGCACAAGTGATGCGCCTTAGGAACACCATGGCCTAGGATCGTCAAAATGGGCTCTTGTATATCCCCTTACCCAGCCAGCCCTCTGCAGCACGGCCCAGCCAGACTCTGCGCCGAGGTCTGCAGCTAGATTAGCATGGTGACCGGACCTTAAGGCGTCTGCGTGGGGCTGCACAGCAGGGGACAGCTGGCGGTTGGCAAGACACGTGGGGTCCAGCGGCTCAGAGAGTACCACTCGCTCGTTGGCTTCCACGATGACACTGTTGGCAAAGCGGCGCAAGCTGGAATCCATCTCTCCTGCAGCAGCAGAGCATGATACAGGAGAACTAATGACATCAGTGATGGCTACCTTTGTCGGCTGAAGGTCAGAATGTTGCCTGGGGCAGCATGCCGGCACCGCTCCATGTATGATGAGACAGGACAAGCCTGCCCCGGCCATCCCTTCTGTGTCATTCAGTCCAAAAGCTTAAGAGCTGCAGAGCAGGCATGCGCAGGCACCACAAGCTTTTGCTGTCTGCATGACAAAAGGTGCAGACTCTCTGAGCCAACAGAGCAGAGCTTGACGATGCACCAAGAATCCAAGTAAGTGCCAAACAGCCTTGATCTGAAAGAAAGGTGCATCCATCGGCTGCATGCAGCGGCATGACCACCTTACCGGTCATGCAGAACACACATCTGGCAGCGACATACCTGGTGTCAGGGCGAGTGCAGATGTGAAAAATAGGGATGACGAAAGGAGGTTTGAAACATGTTGCGCCAGCATTGGGAAGCAGTGCCCATGCTTGTGCAACCCTAGCATCACCTATGAGCAAGCAAGCAAATGATACAACCATTTCTCCCTGACCACTTCACGATCACGACAGTGCTTGCCGACCAAGCACTGATGGGATGCAGCTCCTTTGCATGTGTAAGAGCAGGGCCTGTTGACAGGCTTTTTAAATCACTGCTGTGCATCAGATGCTATCCAATGGGTTGAGCACCTCAGAGCAGCTGCCTCCATACTGCTGCAAGCCCAAGGTCCACGGGCACAAGCAAACCCTTGAGCAGACAGAAAAAAAAACCCTTGAGCAGACTTGAACAGACTTGAGCAGATTGTCATGGGGTAGCATGCATTAGGAAAACGGTCAATAAGATGACAAGAAATCAGACACCCCAGAGCCCCATAGTACTATGACAAAGACGATGGCAACAACCAAGTTGAGGCATTGCTCTCCAAAAAGGTACCTCGTGTTCAGACTCGGACAGAGGGCAGGTTTTGTGACGAGTCAAGCTTTGTTTACACACATGAGCAAAGCACAAATTCACCTTGTCATGAGGCGCAGGAAGATACTGCATGGCCATGATACTCTCTCCCTCATCATAATGAAAGATTGTGGGCACATGCTCGGGTGCGTGCCTGTTTAGTAGCTGCATCGCCTCGAACTCAACCCGCAGGCGCTCCTGACAAAGAAAATTTGCATGAAGGCTACATCATGCACCAGTCACTGAGTGGACAACGAGCCATGTTTTCACACCCTGGTGAGATGCAGGTACTTCCTGCTTGGCCGAGTGCGTGCATCGTAGAGCACCTCTGCATCAACTTTCTTAATTCCAAGACACATCATGAGCATGCAACTTAGCTGTGGCACTTTCACAGTATTGCGCTTCTAAAGGGTGCACGTGTTAACAAATGCTTAACTGTATAGAAGGTGCTGGCCAAGTTCAGAAATACAAAGCCCCCCTTGAGTTGTTGGACCAGAGATTTGCTTAGAAAGTTGCTTAGCAATGGACATCTTGAAATTTGGAAATGCATCATGCAAGTATGTCATGCCTGCGGCACACTGGGCCTTACTTGGCTTAAGGGTAGAGCTTCACCCATGCACTTGGCATAAGGAGGCGCCTGTAAGCAGGGAAGGATAAGCGGGCGGTTGCGCTGGCCAGCTCAAAGACGCAGCCAGCTTCGACCTACCTACAATCTAGCTAGACAGAAGGAGTGTCACAGTTTACACCAGAATAATCTAGGTTTCGGCCAGCGGCAACTGATCATGATGGGAGACGCACATGCTTCAAAATGAACTGGTGCCGCTTGCCATTGCCCTGGCAGGTGACCAAGTATACATGGTTCAGCTTCCCCTCTGTGAGCTCAATAATATCCTCTACCGGATGCTGGACAATTGCGGGCTTTGTTGTGTGCAAGTAATCCACAACACCCGCAAGATCAGTTAACCTGGGCGCTGCACTGCAATGTTGTAGCTTAAACCTTGCATGTGTGTTTGAATGCTTTTGAAGCGGCAGACCAAGGCAAGTAACACTCTGTACTCTTGTGTACATGGCAGGTGACAGCGACAAAAATGGCGCGCATTTGAATAAATAATTAACTATCGTTAAAAAAATCAAAGCAACATTCAAAGGTCAACAGCAAACAAGTGAGTGCGATAATGTTGGTTCATGGCACGCACACTCACAATCCTGCTTTGTAGTAGTATACATGTGTGAAACCGCTAGTGCCCCCGAATCCGAGCCAAAAGCTTGAAATTCAAACATTCAATTCAACTTCATACACGCTGCAGGATAACCATGTTGCCTGGACACGGTTGAATTGCTGAAGCAGCTTTGAGATTGTGCTGCAAAGATGAGCAGGACCACCTTGATGCTTGGAGATGTGCCGACGCTACATGTGTACTGGTGCGTTTCCAAAACTGTTGTTGCTTACTGCGCTCATCGCTCTCGCAGATCTTAGAGCACCTCACGTGTTAACACACACAAACGAAAATGCCAAAATTCTTGACAATGCTTGATTGGTGAGTCTGACACCCAAGAACTGTGCGCTAGGGTTCAGATTTACTCAGCATATTAGCCAAGGTTTGTGTTACGACTGCGAAACATTTAAAACCTACACAGCAAGCATGAGGAGTACCTTCTCATGCCAGATGGCTTGTGGCATTCCTTTCTTTCACTGGCAAAATGTAGGTTACTAGTGATCCTCACATGTTAGGCTGCACTTAAGTCAAGCATGTCCCCTGCGCATGTGCTGTACAGTATGAAGACGGGTTGGAGGAGTACATAAGCAACAGGAAAGACTAGGGGAGCCCCCCCAATTTCTGGCATAATACCTTGAGCAGCTGACTCGAGGATCAGTGTTTTCTCATTGGCTTGAAAACCATTATCATGGAGTAAAGAACAGGAAAACTTAGCACTCAAAATGGAGATATGGATGTCAGGGCTCCAAACAGCAGCTGCCCCTTTACCGGGAACCTGCCAGATAAACAGGTTCACCCTCATCCCGGTGTCCATGTGGAAAACGATCATTAAGAGACACACTCTTGCCTTTAGACTCATGTTTTGTACAACCAGTGAATCCTGAAGTGACAGAACATACAAAATGGCAATTCAAAAATGGATGGCTGAGCAAAACCTTGTAGCGCTCCCATGCATGTCAAGGAGAATCTCCACGATGGCTCATACCCAACCTCCAGACAATTGGTTGACAATGCACATCCAGCCCTGATGCTGTTTTTGCCTCACCAATTGGTTGCCGAAGCGTGATGGTGTACAGGACAACTGCTTCTACTTTGCAAATACCAAATTGAAATGCTGGAAGGTTGACTGGACCAGGACCATAGTAGAGTAGAACAATGAGACCCGCATGAGCACTCCTCAGTCTGGGTCCAAGGTCAGGAGATTCAACATCAACACCAGGAGAAGTTGACGATTTTGGGAGGTTACGTCTGCATCAATAAATTGAGTGCACATGGGGGAAGAGGGGTGCCTGCAGAGAATTCTCCTGGCACGCACTGAGTCAAACATTTCTCCCCCTCTCATGGTGGGGTTTGCCAGGTGCTCACACTGGGTACGTACCCTCCCTCAATGCATGCCGCCAGGTTATTCATGTAATTCTCTTTTTTGTTTATGGTTCATGCTTCCGTGCGCTGCTCTCCTCCTTTCAAACCATGCCTTGCTGCTTTGCTTCCTTGCTTTTCAGGTCCGAGAAAGCTGCCCCCGGTGTGCAGGAACAGTTGCAGGCCATGCTGATGACGGGGGGCCTGGCCCAGGGCCCCCGCAACATCATTGCCTGCATTTCTCAGTCCTCCCTGAGACACGCAATCAAGGAGCTCACAATGATCATGCCTGGTGATCAGCACATTGAAGAGGAGCGAGCACTTTGGCCGCTTGCTCAGGTAAAGGGTGCACTTGGTGCTCCGGGCAAGGGCACCGTCGGAGGGAGCCAACGGTGCGCTTATCCACTCGCTCGATCACCAAAAGGGCACAATAAGGCTTTGCGCTTGGTACAAACTGCAGCCTGTGTTGATTACTTTAAGGCAAATCAGTGGCAGTGCCATTGTCAGTGCGCCCTCGCAGAGAGTGCAGCGCAAGCGCCTGAGCTGTGGCATGGGTATGCATGCATGTGCGTCAAAAGGCACACACCACCTTACAGTCAATCGTAGAATGCGCACTGCAAATTAAATTGGCCTCACAGCCCTGCTCAGTATTGAGCTTGCTGGTGTTGGCAGGCATGAGGTGAAATGATTGTCTGTACCTTGATGCACCGGTGATAGCTACATCCCTGCAGCCACCTTCGTCAAGCAACACCTTGACCGCGCCTCAATGGCTGATCCGCCATCATGCCTTTGTAATGTAGGCACAGGAGGAAGAGGTTGAGATCATGAAGGCTGAGGAGACGGGTGCCATGGTCACGACATCAGGCCAGGAACAAAAAGGCCATGACATCAGGCCAGGAACAAAGGCCTGTGCAGCAATGGCCACAACATCCAGCCAGGAACAACAACAAGGCTCTGACGCCGCTCCGTCACGGAGCAGCATGGGCGTGGGTGGGGCAGAGGGCATGCAGAGGGATACCAGCAAAGGAAGTCATGGGAGGTTGCGCTTGGTGCCGGCCCCGGGGGCACGTCGCGGCGTGCCGCAAGCAGACGGCATGGCGTGTGCAGGGACAGCAGCAGGGGGGGGCGGGCGTCCAGATGACGAGCTTGCAGAACCAACCAGGGAGCAAGGGGGGCGATTGGGGGTGGCGAGCTGCAGCCCTCAGACAGAGGTACAGAGTTGGTGTGCACAGGAGGCGGGTGAGGCAGGGCAGCTTGTCCCGCCTGATGAAGATGAGTTGCCAGACCTGACAGTTGATGAAGAACAGGTGGGGGGCTGACTGTGCATGTGCATGCACGCACTAGTGCACATGTTTGGCCTTTGAATGCTGGACTGCAAGTAGAGGACGTGGCAGGGGATCTTGCTTGGCAATCAATGCGTTTGATTGTCGGCGCGCATTTGGCATCAATGCAGTGGCATGATAGCAACTTGATTCAGCAGGCTCAGTCAGCTGCTCTCTCTTTCTGTTCGCTGCCAAGCACAAGTGGTTCACACAAGCGTCCTCTTTCTGTCTGCTGCCAAGCACAGGTGGTTTACACAAGCACTCTACGCAACCCCAAACTACAAGCTGTCTTGGCCAAGACTTTCGCTGTGAGTAGGCGGAAACCAATGACCTGGCTGTCTATTTGTCGCGTATAACGGCAGGCCCTCGCATCATGCGTGGGCAGAGAGGTACCCTGGGCGCCTGGCGCAACCGTACTCAGCGCAGCAGACGTTCCACAGGTTCCAGGCATCACTCACGATGCAATGCCCTTAATCTGGCCTAGCAAGCACTCTTTGTCCAGCCAGGCTTGCCAGACTTGCGTTGTCTGACCACATGCAGAATGGCTGCTGCGGCCATACTGGACTCACTGCACCTGCCCAACGTAGTCCTGCCTGTCCATAGATTTCAAGGCACTGGCATCTTGCAAGGTCAACATCGCCTTGTTGGGGTGGTGCGCCTGATGCCCCTTTGTGCTAATGGCAGGCCTCAGACCGTCGGACATCTGACAGAGGGGCAACCCGTTGATCATGGATGCTTGGGTGAGCCCTGTTTCATTGGAGTGCATACACCAGTTTCTTCTCAGGTCGTCCACCTAATTTGCCGCATGAAGGTGACCCTGGAGCGGGACAGCCGACACCGCCTGAGGAAGAAAGAATTGGAGGAGCAGTTGCAGAAAGAGAAGAAGGTAAGACACAAAAACATGCGCACACATTGACCAAAGGCCCATCTGGCTTCAAGGTTTGGATTTTAGACTGTGCCAGTGATCCACTGGGGCTGGGGCGAAACAGTCATCCCAAGCATCTGGCACAAATCCTGTACCTGCACCACCGTTGATAAGGCACATCTTGCTGGTACAAATCTTGCAACTGCGCGGGTGATAGGGCAACCACCCGGTGATGGGGGCACATCTTGCTGGCACAGCTCTTGCACCTGCACCGGTGATGGGGCTCAACACTGCATGTGTACATGTAGACAGCCGTGGCTGTAAGCAGGCATTGCGTGACAGGTACAAAACATTGGTGAGTGCAGAGCATTCAGGCCAGGCAATACTGCGTTTCTCCCATTTGAGACAGTCCATCTTTGTTTGAGGGATATACATTCCCTTACAAGTGCTGTTGCGTGCTCCTAAAGCAGGCCCCGCTCAATGCCCACACTGCCCGCGCTCTTCAGGCCCACCAAATGGCTGTGCAAGGTCTACAGGCGCAAAGCGCAGAGCTTGCAAGCCAAGTGGCGCGCTTCAAGGAGGTGAGTCTGGCCTTAAGTTGCAAAAGGCAGCACATGTGAGCGTATTGGAACTCCAGAGGCTAGTGCAAGAGCAGCCAGGGGCTTGCGTACAAGACCCATGACGGCTTCAACCTTCTTGATGCTGCTGGGTAGCTTACAAGGCACTACCCAGTAAATAGTAAGCATGGTACACGCTGCCCCCTACTTGTTCCCTGGCTACGGCAAACGTAGTGCACCTCAAACCGGGATTTCCCTTCACAATATAGTGCTATGATGCACACTGTGAGGAGCCACTTGTCAGTTGCTACCTCCGTCCTTTGATCTGTGTCCTCTGGCAGAGAGCCTGCATGGCGCAGAGGACCTGCGCATGCTTTGGATGTCTGTGCCAAAGTGGTCTGCTGTCCACAGGCGGGCACAGGCAGCAGCTCTTTTGGATGCATGCAGGTCACTGCTGCTCATGATGCCTCTCTGACCAGAGCCTACCTGGACGCACAACAAAACACACTCCATTTGAAGCTGCAGCTCGCAAGTGTTAAGGTAGAGGCCGCTTCAAGTAGCCAACTTTAACACGTTAAGAAGATCTTTCAGGATGCTGCAGCCGCTGCACTCTGTGTCAAGAAGCCTGTTTGGAATACTGATATGCTGTGTGGCGCTGCACTTAGACAGACGGTCAGCATCTGGCGCTTTCTGCAAAAAGGATTCACAAAGAGCGCTTGCAATCTGTGCTGTCTTGCCTGCTTTTTTTGACCTGCTTATTGCCAGCAATTGCTTTGCCTCAGTGCTTCATACACAAAGCAATGGTAGCCCGACTGCTGTGAGTCTGCCAATCTTTTCATGCAAAGCCTTGTAAAGCCAAATTTGTGAGATGCCTGGCTAAGTTGGATTGTTCAGTCCGCGCTTGCGTATTTTTGGGATGTTTGTGCCTGTTTGTGATTGTGTGCGTGACTACCAGGTGGCTGACAGGATGCCATTTTAGGTCATAGGGCCAACCTTGGATCTTGAACCGCATTTCTTCCAGGCACGGGCCCAGAAGCTGGAATCAGAGCATGCAGAAAGCCAAGAGAAGGCGAGAATGCTCGAGTCTGTCATGAAAAAGGCGGGCGAATACATATGCTCACTCACTGTGAGTCCTTGCTACTTGGCTGCTGCACTGTATTCCACATTTGTTGCTGGCTCCAGAATCTGCCATGTGACTGCATCATTTATGGACTCTCATCCTGTCTCTTTTACCTCCTAGCACTAAGCCAGTTGCTAATCTTGCTGGACAAAACTGCACTGTGAGGCAAGTGACTGAATCGTTTTGCACGATTGCTGCATTGAAGAATCTGGTCATAATCTGGAATTTTTGTCAGAGGGTCATAAGCGCATGCATGTCAGCATACATTGCAAACGTAGGTTGCTCAAAAAGACTGAACAAGGAACGTATAGTTGTGCGCTGCCTGTGACCTGCAGAGCAAGTTGCAAGCATGGGAGAAGTTCCGGGGTCAGGCCATCAAGATCCAGGAATGTGTGGAGCAGCAGAGGCAGTACAGAGAGCGCCAAAAATGTAGCCAAGCCGGATTGCGGGGCGACCACACGTCAGCCTCCTCCCTTCCGCCACCCCCCATGCCTTCCTTCCCTTTTGATCTGGCGGGGGCTCCCTTGCCTCACACCCAGCCATTCCCGCACCAAAAGGACCCTGAGCTTGGAGCGCTGCTCTCACAGTGGAAGCATCTGTCTGGGAAGCACCAGCATCCCCAGCAGCAGCACCACCACCACCAACAGCAGCACCCGCAGCACCAGCATCACCAACAGCAGCACCCGCATCAACAGCAGCACCCGCAGCACCAGCAGCAGCACCAGGAGCAGCCAATCATTCATCAGAACCAACTGCTAAAGCAACACACTTGGCTTTTACAGCAGGAGCAGCCGCGTAAGCAGCAACCACAGACACTGCAGCCGCCATGCTCACGGGTTGATCCCAACACATCCCCCTGCATAGCAGTGTCTCAGTCTACCACCCACCCTTCTATGTCTTATCCAGCCGCCACAGCTCCCGCTACAGCCTTTGCCACACCCACAACGGCAACAACAGCAGACAAAGCAGCAGCAGACAACAGCAGCAAAGCAACAGCAGCAGAAGACCAGCCAATGGGGCCAGGTCCCCCTGCAGCAGCAGGGGCAGCTGCAGAGTCTCGTCAGCTTGGAGGCGAAAGTCAATCAGCGGCAGCAAGTGCTCCTGACTCGCAAGAGGGCTGGAGGGGCTCCACCACCTGCGCCGGCAGGGGCATGCAGGCGGATCAGCAGCAGCCTGCCCGGTTGCCGCTTGCTCAAATGCTCCGGCAGCTGGGCCGGAAGGGCAACCTGCTTGGGGAGCAGCTGCAGCAGGCGCCGCAGCAGGGGACAGCAGAAGCCAGAGGGGGAATGGGGCCACGAAGTGCGCTCATCAGGGCGCCGGATGCGCATTCCGAGCAGGGCGGCCCAAACCCACCGATGCCACCTCCGCTGCCAACCCAGCCGCCACCCCAATTGCCCTTGCCACCATCGGGGCCAGAGACACATGAGCACCTCAGTGCCCGGCGCCACGTGCTGCTGCAACAGAGGCAGAAGCTGCAGCTGCAGTGGGACCGCCTGCAGCAACCTGACCCACAGCAGCATGACCTGCTGCAGCTTTGCCCACAGCCGCGTGGTCTACAGCAGCCGCAACAATCACCTCCAAGGGGCTCACAGCTACAAGCGCTTCAGCAAGAGGGTCATCAGCAGGGGGGCGGGATACGTATGACAGGGGAGCAGCAGCACAAAAGGAGAGAAAGGGAGTGGGAGCAAGAGCAGCAGCAGGAGCAGGAGCAGGAGCGGCACAAAGTAAAGAGGGGGCAGCAGGAGTGCAGAGGAGCAGCTGTATGACAAGACCCCGGTCTGTGGGTCGACAACACTCTCCACTGCAAACCTGATTTGAGCGCTTTAGTTTTGGTTTAGGGTTGCAGGCCTTTTAGGCTTCAGCTAAGCTGCCCTCGTTCGGCGGATACAGCTATGTAACCTAACCTTAACCTTAACCTCTCCACTGCAGGCTAGAATGAGTTGCTGTCCTTTGGAAAGTCTTAGGTAGAGGAGGTAGGAGGCACTTGACCTACGCCTGTCTTAAGAGTCAAGGCATGGCATGGTTGTAAGCCCCGAGCAGAATGCTCGAGTGGCCCTCATGCGTGAGAATCTCATGTAAGATAGAACATTTACTGAATTCTAGATTCTATTTCTGTGACGTATCTGAGAAAGTTCTGCTTTGTGTGTAGCATGTCTGCTGTTGCCCAACTTCGATACCACACTCTACCAAAATCAACATGTCCTATTTCATTGCACACATCCCCAGGTGGTCTCTCTCCGCAGGAAGTATGCTCCCTTGTTCTCACAGGCAGGATCTCATGATGTGTCCGCTTTTTTAAACCATAACAACCATAAACTTC